>JADMIO011718003.1_pt1 | contig 32237 bp, 26 predicted proteins | sample 8958161 | NCBI WGS metagenome assembly JADMIO01 (sample SAMN16585339, study PRJNA669376) | soil metagenome | isolation source: Crop rotation soil | place: USA: Cullars Rotation, Alabama | collected 2011
GCCGCGACTTCAAGTCACGTGAATTCCAAGCTTCGGATCCCACTGTGCTGGAAAGCCTATCGTTCACTCGAGTTCAAACATGAAACTCACGATGCGCCGGTCTTTCAATCAGCGCCCGTCGTAAATTATCCGAACGAACACTTGTACACGCGGATTACAGAGTTCAAGTATTTGACGGGGCAGGAGCATGCGAAGACCAGCATCGTCTATGAATTTCCGCGCAGCGAAGGCGATGCTTACTATCCTGTGCCGCGCAAAGAGAATGCTGATCTATACGCGAAGTATCAAGCGCTGGCGCAGTCAACTCCAGACGTGCACTTTGTCGGTCGCCTGGCCACTTATAAGTACTACAACATGGATCAGATTGTGGCGCAGTCACTGACCGCCTACGCAAAGATGGTCAAGACTTCACGACAGGAAGCACTGGTGATGATTAACGGCGCGGGCAATGGCAAACACCAACCGATCGCCACACCCGCGCTAGTACGAGTGCAGCGAATCGGTGGTTGAAGCATGGTGATGATCTTTTCGTGTGAGTTCGTGTCTTGGGTTCGTGTATGTTCGTGGACTCGCTTTTGGCCATTAAAGCAACCACGAAAAGACACGAACTGAAAACACACGAAATCACACGAAACTGACTTCAGTATTGCCAATATCGAGCTTTCAAGGGAAACACGTGCCCCAGTTGTTTGACAGTTTCTTCCAGGGTGGCTTCGAGTGTTCAACTCATCGCCTTCCAAACGGAAAACGTCTCGACGAAATCGCTCAGACGAATCACGATCGTTTTGCGCGCGAGGATTATTCGCGCCTGCAGTCGCAAGGAATTCGCACCGTCCGTGACGGTTTGCGCTGGCACTTAATTCAACAACGCCGCGGCCAATACGATTTTTCCAGTTTGCGGCCGATGTTGCGTGCCGCATCCGAAACGCGCACGCAAGTGGTCTGGGATCTTTGTCATTATGGTTGGCCCGACTGGCTGGACATTTTCGAGCCACGATTTATCGATTCGTTTGCAGCTCTCGCGACGGCTTTCGCGAAACTCTGGCACGCTGAGTCGGACGATATTTTGTTTGTCACACCGGTGAACGAAATATCTTTTTTCACGTGGGCTGCCGGCGAACATGGCGTTTTTAATCCGTTCGCTCGTAATCGTGGAAATGAACTGAAGCGACAACTCGTGCGCGCCACCATTGCAGCAATTGAGGCGCTTTGGGCGGTCGATTCGCGCACGCGCATCGCACTGATCGATCCACTCATCAACGTTCTGCCTATGGACGCAAACGATAAGCAGCAAACCAGAGACGCGGAAAACGCTCGGCTGGCGCAGTTTGAAGCCTGGGACATGTTAGCCGGGTGGCAGCACCCTGAGCTCGGAGGTAACGAGAAGTACCTCGATATCATCGGCGGTAACTACTACGTGCACAACCAATGGGTTCTCGGCGGTTCATTTATAACGCAGGATGATCCTCGTTATCGCCCATTTCGCGAAATGCTAGGTGCGCTTTATAAACGCTATCAGCGCCCTATCTTTATTGCGGAGACTGGAATTGAGGATGAGTTGCGGCCCAGCTGGTTTCGATATGTTTGTGAGGAAGCTTATGCGGCTATCAATAACGGCGTCGACCTGAACGGTATTTGTCTTTATCCGATCGTCAACCATCCGGGTTGGGACGACGACCGTCATTGTTATAACGGCCTTTGGGATTACGCCGATGAACACGGCGAACGAGAAATCTATCAACCACTGGCGGATGAGTTACAACGGCAGCGAAAGTTATTTGCAAGGATTGGAAAAGTATAAGCATGCGGGTACTGGTAACAGGCGGAGCGGGATACATCGGTAGTGTTGTCGTGGAGGAACTGATAAAAGACGCGCACACCGTGGTTGTCTATGACAATTTATCGAAGGGCCACGAAGACAGTGTTCCTATTGAATGCAAATTCGTGATCGGCGATCTGCTTGATGAAAAATTACTGACCGACACGTTAGGGTCTCAGGAAATTGATGCTGTGGTTCACATGGCAGCGTTTTCGTTGGTGGGAGAGTCGGTGCAACAACCGGCAAAGTACTACCGAAATAATGTCGAGGGTGGCTTGTCGCTTTTGCGAGCGATGATCGCAGCTAAGGTTTTGCGCCTGGTTTTCTCATCAACTGCGGCGGTTTATGGGGAACCGGCGAAACAACCAATTGAAGAGAGTGATCCGACAGCACCCAGTAATCCGTACGGTCAAACCAAACTTGCTTTTGAAGAGGCATTGCGATGGTATGACAACGCGTATGGGTTCCGTTTCGCCTCTCTTCGTTACTTCAATGCTGCCGGTGCTACGCAACGGTGTGGCGAGCAACATCATCCGGAAACGCATCTGATTCCATTAATTCTGGATGTCGCGGCCGGCCTGAGTTCCCACGTTGAGATTTATGGTGATGATTATCCCACGCGCGACGGGACATGCGTTCGTGATTACATTCACGTCATTGATCTTGCGAAGGCGCACGTGCTCGCGCTGGGGTCATTAGACAAAGGCAGTGCCATTTTCAATCTTGGTTGTGGGGGTGATGGCTACAGTGTGAAGGAAGTGATTAACGTAGCCCGCCAGGTTACCGGTCACAAAATTCCAGTTCGTGTGGCGCGGCGACGCGCTGGTGATCCGGCTGTATTGATTGCCAGTTCTGAAAAAATTAAGAAAGAACTTGGTTGGCAACCACTGCATCAAGACCTGGAAAGAATTATCGGATCGGCCTGGGAATGGCGGCTACGCCGTCCTCGTGGCTACAAAATTAAACCCGTTGCTCAAGTGGGTGCGGCGTGATGCTGGTGCGCTGCCCTTGAGAGACGCTCAGGTGAGTCAACAGGGCTTCGCCCTTTGATGTGAGGAAGGTCTTTGACCTTCCGTTTGGTGCGCTTACTTTTTCGTGGGCTACGCCCACTAGTTGGGGCGTAGCCCCATTTCTCAGGCGGCAGTCCTAACGGAAGGTCAAAGACCTTCCTCACATCAGAGGGCAAAGCCCTGGTAAAGACTTGAGGAACGATTTGAAAACTGCGGGCACGTGTTATATGGAAATAGAAGATCAAGATCCAAGAATGAAACGTAAGCGCGTTACGCTTCCGGATGGCCGCTACCTGATTTTTTACGATTTCGGGGACGAAGACTCAACTAAACCGCCGGAACAAAAAGAGAGTCCCGATCTGTCTGCGGAGGATGACGGTGTCTGAGCTGCGTTGGAACCCGTTGCTGGGCGAATGGCTGGCAACCGCAACCGAACGACAGGATCGTACGTTTCTTCCTCCCGATGACTTTTGTCCACTATGTCCAACCCATCCGGGCAAGTTTCCCACCGAAGTGCCTGCGGAGAACTACGACATCGTAGTTTTCGAAAACCGCTTTCCCAGTTTGCGCACGAATCCACCGCCCCCGAGCCTTGAGTCCTCCGAGTTGTATCCGGTGAAACCAGCGCAGGGTGTGTGTGAAGTTGTGCTTTATAGTCCCAATCACGATTCCTCACTCGCGCAAGAACCGGTAGAACAGATTTACAAATTGATTCGTGTTTGGACCGACCGGACACGGGCATTGGGCGGACTTGAGTTTGTTCGGTATGTATTTGTGTTTGAGAACAAGGGTGAAGCGATCGGAGTCACGCTGCATCATCCTCACGGTCAAATCTATGCGTATCCCTTCATTCCGCCACGCATAGCAAAAGAACTCGAACAATCAGCGAAACATCAGAAGGAAACCGGACGCTGTCTCATTTGCGACATCATTAAAGAGGAGCAGAAATACGCGCGGCGGCTGGTTGTTGAGAACGACTCATTCGTCGCGGTAATTCCCTTCTTTGCGCGCTGGCCTTATGAAACTCATATTTATTCCAAACGGCACTTTCAATTGCTGACGGATTTGAACCGGAAAGCCCAGCGCGAGCTGGCGGAAATATTGAAAGCAGTGCTCACTGCATTCGATCGCCTGTTTGAGATTTCGTTCCCCTACATGATGGTGATTCATCAAGCGCCATGCGATGGCACCAACTATTCGTTTTATCATTTTCACATTGAGTTTTATCCGCCCATGAGGTCGGCAAAACGTTTGAAGTATCTTGCTGGAAGTGAAACGGGCGCAGGTATGTTTATTAACGACACGTTACCGGAAGAAAAAGCGGCCGAACTGCGAGCGCACATTGAGCCCGTTGTTTGGGGGAAACGATAATGGTGCAACTTGCGGCGCTGCGCGAGGCGTTTCAACAAACCTACGGGAAGGAACCACGTATTTTCTCGGCGCCGGGCCGCGTAAATCTTATCGGTGAACATACTGACTACAACGATGGATTCGTGTTGCCCATGGCGATCGATCGACGCACATACGTCGCTGCCGCAGGTAACGGAACGCGAGCAGTTCGCGTGTCTGCATTAGATCTAGACCAGACGACTGATTTCAATCTGGACGAGCCACGAACGTTCTTTGAAAACCCATGGGCCGCTTACATCGCAGGCGTGGCGTTTGAATTACAAAACGCCGGACGGAAACTCGCCGGCACCGATTTGGTAATTAAGTCGGACGTTCCGATCGGCGCGGGCCTTTCATCATCAGCGGCACTGGAAATCGCAAGTGGCAAGGCTTTGCTGACACTAAGTGAATGCCGGCTCGATGCGATCGAGCTCGCTTTGATTGCCCAGAAGGCGGAGCATACGTTTGTCGGTACCCGTTGCGGAATCATGGATCAGTTAACTGTGACCGTCGGCCAGGCGGAGCATGCATTGTTGATCGATTGTCGCTCGTTAAACCTACAAAACATTAAGTTGGACCTGCGGGACACAATGGTCGCGATCTGCAATACGAATGTTAAGCACGAGCTTGCTACGTCTGCCTACAACCAACGCCGCACTGAGTGCGAACAGGCAGTAGAAATCCTAAAGGCGCTTCGACCGGGGATTAATGCGTTGCGTGACGTGACTGAAGAAGATCTGGAGCATGCGCGAAAAGATCTGCCCGAGCTTTTGTTTCGTAGAGCGAGACACGTCGTCACTGAGAATGCGCGAACGTTAGAAGCCGCGAATGCGTTACACAACGGCGATCTTGAAAAGTTTGGAATGTTGATGAATGCATCCCACGAATCACTCCGTGACGATTACGAAGTTAGTTGCGCTGAACTGGATTTGATGGTGGATCTGGCCCGCAAATGCGACGGAGTTCTGGGCGCGAGGATGACCGGCGGCGGATTCGGCGGCTGCACCGTGAATTTGATCAAGCGTACTTGTTTTCCCGCATTCAAGGATTACGTTGCCGCGCAATACCACCAATCGATTGGCATCAAAGCCGCGATTTATTCAGTGTCCGCAGACAAGGGTGTGCAGGAAGAGCTATTCAGCTCCGCAAATTTCGAGCGTTGAGCTCCTAGAGTCATCAGCGTGTCAGCGAAGTCAGTACTAACAATGTTTGAGTCGACAGACCGAGCGCTACCGCGCGGTGATACTAACCTCATCACCAATCATAAGTCAGAAGAATGAACAGAGACGAAACAATTAAACAGGCAATTCCCCGCCCTGAATATCCCCGGCCGCAGTTTGTGCGCGAGCATTGGATTAATCTGAACGGCGCGTGGGAGTTTGCTTTTGACGACACCAACGAAGGGGTAGGCCTGAAATGGTTTGACGGGCGGGTGTTAGCGCAAACCATCGTCGTTCCCTTCGCTTATCAAACAAAACTTTCCGGCATCGACGACAAGAGCGTTCATGAAATTGTTTGGTACGCGCGTTCGTTTTCTATTCCCGACGATTGGCAAGGTTACGACGTCTTGTTGAATTTTGGCGCGGTCGATTACGAATGCGCACTCTGGATCAACGGCGAAGAAGTGGGGCACCATCAAGGCGGTCATGTGCCGTTCCAGTTTGAGATCGCTCCCTACTTGAAGCCTGGCGAAAACCGCCTGGCTTTACGCGTTGAAGATCGACAGGATCCGCATCAGCCGCGCGGCAAGCAATCGCATACCGGGTTACCTCACGGAATTGATTACTACTGCACTACGGGAATCTGGCAAACAGTTTGGCTGGAACGCGCCCCGGCCCTTCGCATCGAAGATCTTCGCATCTCATCACACGCCCAAGACAACCAGCTGTCGTTCGATGTCTTTCTGCACGCGCCAAGTGCGCCCTGGCGTATCGAAGTATTGGTTTTCGATAACGAGAAGCTCGTCGCTCAGGCGGTCGATCATCCAGCAATTGCAACCGGACATCTCGATTTGCAGATCCCGTATGCAAAACTCTGGTCGCCTGAATCGCCGCATCTTTACGACCTCGTGATTCGTTTGTACCAGGGCGAGCAATTACATGATGAAGTGAAGTCGTACGCAGGAGTCAGAAATATTGAATTGCGCGAAGGCAAGTTCCTGATTAACGGTGTGCCGACTTATTTGAAGATGGTATTGGACCAGGGTTACTGGCCAGACGGTTATTTGACTGCGCCGTCGGATGAAGCACTGCAAACCGATATTGGGTGGATAAAAATGTTCGGGTTCAACGGTGCTCGTAAACATCAGAAGGTCGAGGATCCGCGCTGGTTGTACTGGTGCGATCGACTTGGCTTGTTGGTCTGGGAAGAAATGCCCAATGCGCGCGAATGGTCGTTGCGAGCGGAGGAGTTATTGTCTTCAGAATGGCAGCGCGCGGTGCGTCGCGACTATAACCATCCCTGCATCATCGCGTGGGTGCCGGTCAATGAAAGTATGGGATTTCCCGGGCTCAGTCAGGAACACGCGGGTCAGTATTCTTACATTGAGCGAATGGTGCGAGCTACGCGGCGACATGATCCTTCGCGTCCGGTCGTGGATAACGATGGCTGGGAACATACCGACATCACGGATATCTGCGCGATTCACGACTACACACCGACCGCGAAGAAATTAAAAGTGCGGTACAAGGAAACTCTCGGCGGCGGCGCGTTGCCCGTGAAGGTTTGGATCAGTGACCGTCCTTTATTCGCCCGCGGCTCACAATACCGCGGCCAACCCATTGTTTTGTCTGAAGTGGGCGGCTTTCTCGCGATTCCCGCGCACGTGCCAAAAGAACGACGCGACATGCTTTACCAGTTTTACGATTCCTTTGAATCTCCCGAAGAGCTGCTGAACAAATATCGCGACCTGATGCGCGGTATCGCGGCGCTGCGATTCGTCGCGGGTTACTGCTACACCCAACTCACTGATATCGAACAGGAAATCAACGGGCTGCTGACCTACGATCGCAAACCGAAAGTCTCGCCCGAGAAGATCAGCGAAATACATCGCAGAATCTTCAAAGAGTACGGATGATTCGTGCAGCACCGCCAGCCGTTACGGTCAATCACTCAACATTCATAAAATCTCAGGTCAGGAAGGTGGGCTTGCCCCCGCTCTTGCTGATGAAGCTCTCATCCTTACAAGAAACTAAGCAACATACAGCTCTTGTAAGAGTGAATGCTGCAGTAACTAGAGCGGGGGCAAGCCCGCCTTCCTGACCCTGAGATTCTGTATCTTGCTTAGTTTCTTGTAAGGATGAGAGCTTCATCGGCAATCATTTCCTTCAGTCGCGCTGCATTTTTCACGGCCCAACCACCTACGTCATTATTGAAGTAAACGTAAATCGTCTTCAGTCGTTTCTGCCATTCAGTGATCCTGTCGGCCCACCTTTGAAGTTGTTCATCTGAATACGAGCCTGAATACTTTGCTGTGGTTGGTCCATGAAAACGAATGTAGGTAAAGTCTGCCGTTAATTCCTCGGGCATTTTCATGTCGGCAAAATCGTGAATGCAGAATGCAACGTTATGTCTTCTCAACGTCGCAAACATTTCTTTTGTAATCCAGCTCTCGTCGCGGAATTCGAATACGTAACTGTGCCCCGGCGGTAAGCTGTTTAGAAACTGCTCGAGCCGATCCAAATTGCTCTGCCAGCGCGGTGGTAGCTGAAACAGTATTGGCCCGAGTTTCTTTTCCAGCCTTTCCACGCCCGCGAAAAACTTCGCACTGGAAGTCTCCGGGTCTTTCAATTTCTTCATGTGCGTGATGAACCGGCTGGCTTTCACCGCGAATTCAAACCGTGACGGCGAATTATCGCGCCACGAGTCAAATGTCGTGTCTGCCGGGAGTTGATAGAAGGTATTGTTAACTTCGACTGTATCGAAGTGTTTCGCATAGAAGTTCAACAATTCTGAAGCGGGCAGGTCGCGGGGATAAAAAAGCCCGCGCCAATGTTTGTAATGCCAGCCTGAAGTTCCTACGTGTAATTTCGCACTCACAGTGCCCGCGCTTATTCGTCGATCGCGAGCGTCTTCGCGATCGTCGGCCACATTTGCTGCGCCCATAATTCGTAGCCGGCATCTGACGGATGAAAACCATCACTCGAAAAATACTCGGGATGTTTTGGCACCTCTTGATGCGTGATGGTGTAGACATCAAAGACGGTCGCGCCGTGCTCCGCTGCAATCTGTTCCAGCCGTTCGTTGTATTGAGTAATTATTTGTTGCGACTGGCTTCGCGCCGCGATGGGAATGGCCGGGGCATTTGAGACGTCTGGGATGTTGCTGACCACAATGACTGCGTTAGTATCCTGCCTCAATCGACTCAAAATTTCTTCGTAGTTTGTAGCAAACTCTTCTAAACCAATCTGGTGACCGAGATCGTTGATGCCGATGCCGAGGGTTATTAACTCGGGTCGCGCACTAATCCCGCGGTTTAACTGGTAGCGCAAAACATCGGAAGTCGTCGCCCCACTAACACAAAAATTATTTAACTTAGAATCCGGGCGATGCTGCAACAGTCGTTTGAATAAGCGCGTGACGTAGCCTCCGTTGCGCGCACCGAGACCCACGCCGGTTGAATCACCGAGTGCAACATAAGTAATCGGTCCAGTTGGCATTGGCGTTGCTGAGGAGACGGCGGTCGGTGCAGTTGTCGGGGAGGATCGTGTTGTCGGCAGATTGTTAGCTTTTTCCATGACGCAGCTTGATAGCGTAAGCAATACTACTATTATGATTAAGCCCTGTAGTTTCCGGCGATGGTAACCAAATCTCATGGAACAGTTTTAGATAACTGTTATGCGAAATTAGTTGCGTTTGATGTTCAATTGCATCGCTGACGCTGAACATCCGCGGGTTGCGGCGAAAGGATAAGAAAACTAGCCGCGGATTTCGTGAACCAGAAAGACAATCCGCAGATTACACAGATTACGCAGATTCAGATTTTTGGCAGGTGACTAGAAGTTATCTTCTGCAGACACCGCTGAGTCCAACTTTGCCGGTTCAAAGCTAATCTGTGTAATCTGCGGATTACTCTGTTTGCGCTAGGATCGGCAACCTTCCGCGCGTTACGAGCGTCTTTCATGAGGGAGGGCGACATGACAAAATTTAATCGCCGCGAAGCATTACGACTTTTCGGAATTGGCGCGGCCTCAGTCGCCGCGACTGCATCGTGTTCACGAGTCGCCAACACATCCGATATGACCAACGCAACCCCAGTTCAACCTCAAGCTAGCCCAATGCTGACCAAAAAGATTCCAGGTACAAGCGAAACAATTCCCTTAATCGGAATGGGAACCTGGCAAACGTTCGATGTCTCGACCGACTCGGAACGTCAACCACTTGAAGCAGTGCTTGCGGAATTTGCGGCAAGCGGAGGCAAGCTCATCGACTCGTCACCGATGTACGGAAAATCAGAGGAAGTTGTTGGCGACCTGAGCAGCAAGCTTCAATTGCGGCCCAAACTTTTTGTTGCCACGAAAGTCTGGACGCAGGGAAAAGCCGATGGCGTGCGACAGATGGAAGAGTCGCTGAAGAAATTGCGGGCTGATCCAATCGACTTGATGCAGGTACACAATCTTGTCGATGTCGATTCACATCTGGAAACGCTGGCAGAGTGGAAACATAAAGGTCGGGTGCGTTATGTCGGTGTGACGCATTACACGTCGAGCGCCTACGACGCGGTTCAGAAAGTAATAAGCTCGCACAAATTAGACTTCCTTCAAATCAACTATTCGGTTAACGAAAGAGAGGCTGAACAACGACTCTTGCCGTTAGCTCTCGAGCGGGGAGTTGCTGTTATTGCTAATCGACCGTTCGCCGGGGGCAATCTTTTCAGTCGCCTGCGAAGCCAACCACTGCCGTCGTGGGCTGGCGAAATCGACTGCCAGAGTTGGGCACAGATTCTTTTGAAGTTCGTTGTCTCACATCCTGCGATTACATGCGCGATCCCCGCGACGTCAAACGTCAATCATTTAAAGGACAACATGCGCGCTGGATTCGGACGCTTGCCTGATGCGGAACTGAGGAAGCGGATCTTAAGCAGTCTATAGTCCACAGTCGACAGTCAGTCAGCAGGAGCAGTCGGCAGTAAGACATTTACTGTGATTCGTGGTTTTGGTTTCGTGTATTTCGTGGTTTGTACTTGGTTACTCAAAAAAGAAACAACCACGAAAAGACTCGAAATGAAAACACACGAACAAACACTAAATGCGGCCGTCACCGCTCGCTGCCCACTGCCCACTGCCCACTGATCCTACTGTCTTCCCTGATTCAGGACCTTCGTACTGAGAATGTTTCCGGCCGTGTCGAGCAGAACCTCGATCACTGCGCCCGAAGTATCCTGCACTCGTCGCACTGTTTGTCCCGCAGTGTTAGTTGTTTCCGACAATACTTTCAAACTTGAAATGTTGCCGATGTTTCTCGAGTTGAGAGTCTTCCCTGTCGTATCGAGCGTCTTCTCAACAATGTTGCCAGTTGTATCTACCGTGCGTTGCAGGGTCTGGCCCAAAGTGTTTACCGTTTGACTCAAGAGTCCACCAGGCTGTAACGCCGTGTTTGCGACATTGCCAACTGTGCCGACCGTAGTATCCACCGTCTGCAAAAGCCGGTTAAGCAGTTCTGGATTGCGATCGATGGTGGTCAAAGTGCGATCGATGATCTGGGCAACGTTATCGAGACGCACCTTCAACAGCACTTCGGCCTTCACGCCCTTAATCGTAAGTTTCACTTTGTCGATGCCAACGTCGGCGCCCGCCGTGAGCGCGAGCAAGTTTGCGAGTCGCGCATCCAGGGAAACCTTCGCTTTCAAGTTCTCAACATCCAGGTTGATCTCGTCAACTGAAAGATTTGGCACATCGAGCAACACATCCGGATCGCCAGTCGACGCTTCCTGTGCGCGCCGCGCGCTCGATGCTTGTTGCCGTTGACGTTCTTCTTGCGTCAGCGGCCGCACCGGAGTTACCGGACTCGGACTCGGACGCGCCTGCTGATTACCACTACTGACGCTTCTCGTTATCGAGGCGTCAGTCGAACCCGTCGTGGTTGGACTGGGCGTCGGCGTTTGCCCCACGGCACACAAAGTTCCGCACAGAACAAAAACAAGAACACAAAAATACTTCCCAAGCTCCCTCATAAGCTTCCTCCAAAACTATCAATTTTGTTGGGGGTTACTAACGCACCACTAACGCGGGGCACGCGAATTCACGAGATCGAGAATGCGCGTTAAGGAACCACGAAAACGAACCGAGCCTTTCACGTTGCGCAACATCACGTCGATCGATTGCGCCCAGAGTGCGACTCCAATCTGGAGCCGGACGTCCCTGGCGTCCTGACTCCCAATACTGAGTGAAGTCGAATTCTCATAATTGGTTTGAGTTATGTGCCGCTCGGAGATATCAAGCTCGAAAGTCTCGTCGGCCTGAATCTGATCAGTTTGAGTTGGAGGGGGTGTACTGTTCGGCTTCTGCGACTCCTGCGCTGCGACGCTAAGGGTGAGCGTCAGCATGATTGCAACGGAAAATATTAGAACTTTTACCTTCATGGTTTCGGTGTGGCAGTCGCTGGTTTCGGTTTGCTGTTGTTCTGCGGCGCAGCTGGAGTGACTGTTTCCTTCACATCGTCGGTGATGGGGATTTCGCCGAGTGCTTCCGAGACGATACGGTCAATGTCCGCCAGCGTGCTAATGATCTTTAACTGAATACCGACATTGCGATACGTGACACCCGGCTCAACCCTATCCGGCAGGTTGTATCGGTCGGCGTGCCAGAGAGTTGTCGTTTTGTCTTTGCCCAAAAACTCGACCTTGGGGTTGGGCACTGCATCGAAGCGCAGTTCTTTAATTGTAATGTTGGCAACGATTGCTACATCGGCGTCTTGCACGTCTGGTTGATTGCGAATGTCTGGCAAAAGAGGCATTGGCGGTGCCGCCGGCTCTTGCGTGCTTTGTGCTCTTGCCGGTGGCGGAGCCTGTTTCGCGCGCGTTTGCCTGGCGCGGTTTTGCGCAACAGCGCTCCCACTACTAGTTAGAATTAATGTGAGAAGACCGAACGCAAGCCAGGGAGACTTCATACGTAACCTTCCTGTTAAAAAGGGACGCGCCTTCGCATTGTTACTGATTAATTCTCGACCGTTCTGAGTCATAGCAAATACTGCGCCTTGTCTTGCGAGAAAACATGCGCTTATCAAAATTGCTGGTAGAACTGCTGTTGACACTCTGGCGTTCAATGATGCGCCCGCTGACTAGCGAACACAACGCAAAAATTCTTGTACCGTAACAATACTGTGAGGCAGCGGCCAGTGACTCAGGGGTCAGGGGCCAGGGTTCGGAAACACAAGTTACATCACATTGAGTTTCTGTGACCCCTGACCCCTTGCCCCTGACCCCTCTTCATGATTCTCGAAACAACAACTCAAGCTCCCTCGACGCCTTATCTACCTTCCGCTTCGCATCTTCCAACGCTTTCGTCGCTTCGGTGCTCTCCGCGCCGACTTTCTTCGCCCGTTGTTTTGCTTCATCCGCCGCAGCTTTTGCCTTTTTCATGCGTTGCTCGGCCTCACGCAACTCAGCCTGCGCTTGTTTCGCCTCCGCGAAAGCGTTTCGTTGCACTGAGTCCAAACTCTCTTCCTTCGTGCGCGCTTCAGCCAGCGACTTCTTCGCCTGTTGCAATGAAAGTTTGGCGGCAGTTATTTTCGCGCGGCGCATCTCTTCCTGCTGGCGTTTCTTGTCAACATCAGTCGATGCTAACTTCCGCGCCTGCGTGAGTGGCTTTTGTGCCGGTTTGGTTTGCGGTTTTGAAACGACGGAACTGCCCAGCATTGCCGCGAGCGAATCGAATCCGGGAGGGTCGACATCGCGTGTGAGCCGTCCCGCCGCGGGTCCATTGGAAACTGAGGAGAGCGCCTCGAGAGTTGTGGTAATCCGATGGATCGTGTCCGGCGTTGGACTGTGATCAGCGTCGCGCAGCAATTCAGCGGCGAGCTCCGATAAGTCTTTAAGTGCGCCGATGCGCGCATCAAGCGCGCTGCGCAGGTCACCGGCCTTTTTCGCGTTGCTGGAAGCCTGGCGCACGCGTTGGCCTGCTTCAAGCAACTCGTCGAATTCGTCGCGATGGTTCCAGAAGAGTTGGTTCACCGCCCACGCCGTGACTGAAGGCTTCGTGAGCGCTTTAACGAGATTAGCATCGTTCGCTCGCCCACTCTTTTTCAGTTGCACCGCCAGCGCATTACGCGCGGGCGTGAACTCAGGCAGTGGGAGCTGGAACAACGCATCAACATCATCTGCGAGACTGCCCTTTTCACTATTCTTCGCCATAGTCTTAGTTTGCAAGAACCGGCAGCAATCAGCAATCAGCAATCAGCAATCAGCAATCAGCAATCAGCAGTCAGCAGTCAGCAGTCAGCGGTGAGCGGTGAGCGGTAAGCCGTGAGCGGTAAGCGGTAAGCCGTGAGCGGTGAGCGGTAAGCCGTAAGTCGTGAGCGGTAAGCCGTGAGCGGTAAGCGGTGAGCAGTCAGTGTTAAGCAAGATACCCATTGCTAACTGCTTACTGCTGATTGCTTACCGCTTACCGCTTACCGCCCACCGCTCACCGCTCACCGCTTACCGCTCACCCTCTAGTCGCCAATCAGCATCGGATCCGGTATCCTTGCTTCACATTTCACAGCGAACCAGGGGGACGGCCGTGTTGTCATTTACTTCGGTTACCAGTCTAGTTCTCGCAGTAACGCTGCAGGTTTCTCCCCCTCAATCAGCTTCAACGCCCCAGCTCGCGCAGCCATCTTCGCTCAATGGAGTCTATCGCATCGATATTCCAGCCAGTGATCGTCTCTATTCAGTTGTGGCCGGCGCCTCGAGCAATCTTCCCTTTGCCGAACAACAACGCTTCTTCATAGACCTTGCGGTGAGGCTGACCCCTCCTGACTTACTTGCGATAGAACGGCGGGGCACACAGATTAGTCTCGGTTCATCGCGCGCACCGCGGATGACCCTGATAGCCGATGGTGTGGGGCACAGTTCGCGTGCGTCCGATGGTCACATCGTCCGCGTTCGCTTCAAGCTTGAACGCGCCGGTGAAAATGAACGGCTTGTCTTTACGTCCAGCGGTCGTACTGAAGACAACTTCGATGTAACGTTTGAATCGCTCGACAACGGCAGCCGATTGCGTGTCGTTCGTCGCATTGCAGCCGAGGGATTGGACCAACCGCTAATCATTCATACGGTCTATAACAAGATTTCGGACGTCGCGCGCTGGGAGGTGTATGGCGAGCCGCAAGTTGCGAGTGCGGCACGCTCGGCGAACCCACCCGCAACCCGAGCCACACCTGGTGAATCGACTGGCGATCGTCCCGAACCTGCAAGAGTTTCCAGTACCAGTGGTCCATCAGCTGCTGGCGACTTGCGTGACGCACTCAACGCTTGGATCAGCGCGACCAACAATCGCAAGATTGATCAGCAGATGACTTTTTACGCGCCGCGTCTGGTTCGCTTCTATCTGAAGCATGATGCGCCGAGAAGTTTTGTGCGCGAGGAAAAGGCACGGGTGTTTGCGACCGCAAGCGTCATCGACATTCGCGCGGAAGAGCCGGAGATTATTTTCCAGGAGAACGGCGTGGCCGTTATGCGCTACCGCAAGAAGTATCGAGTTAAGAATGGTCGCCAGAGCCGCAGCGGTGAAGTAATTCAGGAACTGCGTTGGCAACGTACGGGAACCGATTGGCGCATTTTTTCAGAGCGGGACATTAAAGTCTTAAGCAGTCAGTAATCAGCAGTCAGTAATCAGCAGTCGGTAATCAGCAATCAGCAATCAGCAATCAGCAATCAGCAATCAGCAATCCGTAGGAAATTATTCTTTGCCGTATTGCTGACTACTGACTACTGACTACTGACTGCTCATCGCTGACTGCTGACTGCTGATTGCTAATTGCTGATTGCTAATTGCTGATTGCTAATTGCTGATTGCTAATTGTTGATTGCTAATTGCTGACTGCTAATTGCTGATTACTGTCCACTGGCCACTGCTCACTGCCCACTAATGCGATGATATTCAGGCGTCCAACGCAAGACAACATAATGCGGATCGAGGGTCACTGAGCGGACATGAAACTTCACAGGTGCTGCAAAGTTGATCCGCGCTCCCGTTACCTTCACATTGCGCACAACGCGCTGCCCATCATCACCCTGAATCTCCACCGGTAGTGTGACGCGATAGTAAGGTGCCGTTTGAGTGATCGTGCCGTGGACCGTGCGGCCTTCTTGTTTCCACTCCAGTTGAAAATCAGGAGCTCCGGTTCGATCGAACCATTGTTGATAAAACCAGCTCAGGTCACGTCCGGCGCCCGCTTCGATCTCGCGCCAGAATTCTTTAAAGGTCAGTTGCCTGAAAGCATAGCGGCGAGTGATGCGGCGCAAGACCTGCTTAAACTTCTTCCGGCCGATTTCGCGTGAAAGCATGCCCCAGACGAGAAAGCCTTTGTTGTAAGCAATATCGCGAACCTTTTCATCCGCCGGCAAATCACCCAGCTTGCCGTCAATGCCTTTTCTTACCAGTTTGAAATACTCCAGCGCGCTGTAAATCGGATCCGGTTCATATCCCTGCCGGCGATACCGTTCAGCTGGATCTGGACCGGCAAGTGTTTCAACCGCGCGCGAACCGCCGTACTCGGCCAGCATCTCTTCCATGAACCGCCCGCCCGGCCGCTTCATGGAGACAACATGAGGCCACCACTCATGGCTGAATTCGTGACCGTACCATTCCAGCAAAACATTAAAACGAGAGGCGGGCACATTGAAGGCGTTGCTATTTATGTAAGCGAAACCTTGCATGGTGGCCGCATTGAAGCCAGCCTTTTGGGCCAGCGCTCGGGGCACTTCAACCAGCGCAAATTCTTTGAAGCGGTAAGGCCCGAATTCCTCCTCCAGGACTTTCATTGTTTTCTGCACCGCCTCCAGATACTGCGGCATGTTTTCGCGACTTCGCAGCAAGTAAACCGAAACGGGAATACTGCCGTCGCGCCGAACGATCGTGTATTTACCCGCCGCAAAGGAGAAACGGGTTGGCAGCTGGTTCCTGAATTGGAATGTTCCCTGTGCTTCGTCGCGCTTTGAACTGACTCTGTCTCCTACTGCGATGGCAGCCTCGCCCGCCGGGACAGATATCGTCAAAGAACCGACTCCTCTGCCGTCCTTGAATTGCGGATACCAGGTTGTGCCATACGCTGAAACGAAAGAGACTTCCGGGCCAATGTAATACATGAAGCCCATCTGGCCGCCGCCTGCATATGAGAATTTCAATTTGATCTGTTGAGCCGGAGCGAATGGGTTGTTTGGGTAAACTCTGTAGACCGCGTCATTGTTGGGCGTGCCGTCCTGCGTGAGCCACCCGCCTTCGGTCCTCGTCTTCTCAACTCGTGCAGTTCTCGTCTCGCCGTTTACACTAATCACTTCCACCTTCAGATCCTGCATCCGCTCCGTCAACGAGACTTCAACAAAGGCCTCCGGCTTCGTGGGCGCTGGTAGCTGCATCGTGCCGTTCACTTCGATTCGTTGATCAGTTGGCAGCACCTTGACGTTCAGGTCGTAGCGAACAATCCCTTCAATCTTCGAAGATGTTTGAGCATGAATTGTGGGATTGTTGAGTGTTAAGGCAATTGCGAACACGATGAGCAGAAGACAGGGGCGCATGAAAATACCTCCGCAGAACTTGGGACTTCCCGAATTTCTTTTTCGTGTGTGTTCGTGTCTGCGTTTCGTGTCTGTTCCTGGTTTAGTAATTTGCTTTTGCCGGCGAAAAGAGGACCACGAAAAAACACGAACTGAAAACACACGAAATCACACCAAAGTCAGTTAAGTATTTTAAGGCCGACTCTGGTGCCGGTCTTGCCTGTTTGAAGCATGTTTGACTGAACTTAACGCCGGCGATGGGCCGCGCGAAACTCGGTAGGCGTCATACCGGTTTGTGCTTTGAAGACTCTGGAGAAATGCGCCTGATGAGCGAAGCCTGCCGCTAAAGCGATCTCAACTACCGATGTGTCCGAACCGGAAAGTTCTCGGCAAGCAAAATCAATGCGGAGGTGACGAACGTAATCGCCGGGCGTGCAGCCGAAGAACTTACGAAATGCTCTTGCCAGCTGCACCGGATGAATCTCAACTGCCGCGGCAACGCCGGCGAGGCTAACACTGTGGCGAAACTCTGCATGAAGAATCTCCTTCGCGTGGTCCAGCCAACGCGGTCGCTTCCCCGACGCACGATCGAAGTGTTGACGTCCGATTCCCGCTACGAGTTCGAGCATTAAGCCCTCGACTGAAAGCGGCGTGGCCTCATCCATCAGGCGAAACTCGTTGTAGATTCTCATCCCCAATATCGACATCAGTCCGCCGCGAAGGTGTCTGACCTCCCTGAGAGCTGTCGTGCACGGGTGAAGGTCGTCCAACTGCTGCGGCTTTATCTCGACGAGCAGGCAGCGCATGCCCGCACGTCCATAGCGATTGGCGTGGGCCTCGCCAGGTGGCTTGATCAAAATGCTTTGCCGACTGCATTCGATGGACCGTCGATCAAGGATTTCAGTGAAGGAGCCATCAACGACAAAGGCAATGTTTGTGAGCTCATGATGATGGCGCCGTAGTGTTTGTTCCGGCAGATGAGTGGTTTCAGTCAAGACAAAGCCTGCAGTCGTCAGAGTCTTCAGGCGTTTGCCGAGAGTTATAGGACTGAATTGCTGAAACATTGTTAGACCTTATCCGCGGATTACAGATTTAATTGAATGAGATCAGTATGACGCCGTGGCGGGTGGGAGTGTTAACGGGAATGAAGTCAGAATCACCTCGCGGTAGCGGGTGAGATTGGCAAGATGGATTCCTATGAATTCCACCCGCTACCGCGAGGTGATACTGACCTCATTTCAACTAAATCTGCGTAATCTGTGGATAGTTTCGGCCTAAAAATAATTTCTGGGAAACAAATCGCATTACGACTGTAGGTTATATACGCGTCCGAAAAAAGTGCCACTGACTCAACGTTGTTAATGCAACAGTGGGACTGAGAACCAAAAGCTCCTATGCCCGGCAGCTTTCCGATACCTCAGTTCTAAACGGAAGTCCCCTGCGACTTCCTAATCATACGCTGCATCACGCAACGAATTAAGGAGACTATTACGCCGTGAAATCACTGATTCGCCACGCTTCGAGGCACTTCCTTCTCGGGCTGTTTGGCCTGACCATCTTAGCGGCCGCCCATGCCACGGCGCGTGCCGACGAAGTATTCATCGCTGGCTTTACCAACGGTTGCTTTGGGGTAGCCTGCGCTCCCGGCGCCAGCGCCACATCCGGCGGCTTGGTTTATAGCAATTCGACCTTTCTTGGTACGACCTCTAATGGCTTTCGTGGGATTGGCGCCGCCCCGAATCCAGGCTCGAACTTCAACAACCTGGGATCCATGTCCCTTAGCACCGTGCCCCAGAATTACAACACGCCTTTCACGTTACAGGTTACTTTCACTGCGCCGCAAGGCATCAACGGTTCAAACTCATCGACTTTTACCGCTGTGATCACTGGATCAGTTCGCAGCGACAACATTGGTGGCGTCTTTGTCGACTTCGACAACACACCTCAGTTGTTCACTTTCAACGACACGAATTGCGAACCCGATCCGACCGGTGGTATTCCAAACCAACAAACGACCTGTGGCTTCGGTTCCTTCGTCTTCAGTGTTAACGACTTTTCGATCGACCCGGGCAGCACAGTACCGTTAACCGGACAGGTTACCGCTGCGCAGCAACAGGGCTCGGAGGTTCCTGAGCCCGCAAGCATGCTGTTGTTGGGAACAGGCCTAACCGGCGTCGCAGCCGGATGGCGCAAGCGACGTAAGGCGAAGGCCGAAGCTAGGGAGCAAGCGTCAACCGAGGTTCAATAAATCCGACCTTCTTTTCTCGAACAAGGCAGCGAGGCCGGTGGATCAACTCCCCCAGCCTCGTTCAATTTTTCTTAAAGCCTTATCCGCAGATTACGCAGATTACACAGAACAGACAGCAGTAGCAGGAGCAGTAGACAGGTAAGATCTCTTTAGTGTGTGTTCGTTTCGTGTCTTTTCGTGGTTCCTCTTTTTAACCAACTGCAACCACTAACTTACACGAAACAAAAACTCACGAAGTCACACGAAATCAGGAATCCCGCCCACTATCCCGACGCGTCGGGATGAGTACAAAGTACAAAGAACAAAGCACAAAGTTCAAAGCTTTTCAAAGACCGAAGACCAAAGTCCAAAGACCAGCGAAGCTCAAAGTACAAAGACCCACAACCAATTATTTATTGGCTATCAAACCTAAATATTGTTCAAGCTCTTTCTGTGAAGCGACTGGACCATGACCGGGCAACACAGTTCGAATATCCACACCAAGCCGTTTGAACTCCCTGAGCAGAGTTCGCTCTTCTGTAGTTGGCGGCCGCCAGGGCCCAAAATCCCTGGTAAACCCGTCGGCTACATAAACAATTCCATCAGATGGTACGGACGCGACTACCATTTCATCGACATGAGCACTGGGCACGTTTAGAAGATCGAGCGTGACTACGCCATCAGTGAACCGGCGCTTCTCGCCAATTACCTCAACCGTTGCCAACTTGACCTGCGGACTCAACGCCTTCAATCGTTTCATGAACATCTCCATGAACCGCGCATTTCCTGCTGTAGTTACAACCGTCGCTCCCTCACGTAAGTACGCTCGCAAACCTCCGATGTGGTCCTCATGGAAATGCGTTGGTACTACGTAGCGAATCGGTTTGCCCGGGGCAGTCTCATGTATTGCAGCAATAACTTTAGTCGAAACGCTGTCGTAACCCGGCGCTTCGACAACTAAGACGTAGTCAGCGAAAACAACAAACATACTGTTGTAATCAGGCTGCGCGTTTTCGACGAAATATACGGATGGCGCGACTTGCGAAACGTGGAAGTCAAAAATCTTTTGATCAACTGCAATCGCTCCGGCAGGAGGCGCAAAATCCGCAGCCGACAAGGGCACGTCGAAATCACGGCGAATCGATTGCAAATCACTCGTCATTACTGTCCATGAGTTCAGCACCATATTAACCTTCGTGGGACTCCAGTACTGACCGTGTTTCCGGTAATTCTCGAAAACGATTCCTGGTAAAAATCCGTCTCCGAACCGCGTAAGTTGCGGCTCAGTGGAAACCTCCCGCAAGAGATGAGTGCGCGCATTCAAGAACAGCCGGTGATTGACTTTGAATTCGTCCGGATAGCTAATAACGTCTTCACGTTCGCCAGCCAAAACAGTCTCGCCCTCCCAATGAAGATCCTGGGACTGTGCCAGGGCATGCGCCAAATGCCATTGCGGATCGGGATACGTGGTGTCCATGCGAACGACCCAGGACGCGTCCGTCTTTTCCGTCGGGTATTTGTTGAAAACGTTCGAATGGCAAAAGAGATCATATTTGGTTTCGCGCGATGTGACGCGCTGATCACACCACATCAATTCCCTACCCAAATAATTCGCATTGCGCTGTGAAAGACGATGGTTTGTGAAATCGACTTTCCAATCGGCACTCAGACGCCGTGTGCGCGTCGATTCTTGTGGGTTTATCCCCTGATTGTTCCACGACAAAGTTCCTTCGGCATGAATGCGTACGGTTTTAGGGAGCGCTGGATTAACTAACTGTAACGCTGACCTAACGATTGATATTGCTTTCGCATCGGGTTCCGCCTTGGCAGGCGCGGTCTGTCCCGTCGTGGCAACTAATGTGATAGCAATCAGACCGCACGCAAGCACTACTGTGTTCAAGGTTTTGTTTTTCATGTCTTCTCCGCTCACGGTCACTATGGATAATTTGCAGGTCAGGAAGGCCGGGCTTGCCTCCGCTCTTGGTCTTTGGTCTTTGGTCTTTGGTGTTTGAAGAACAACTAAGAGCTTCGTGCGTGAGAGTCAACCACTAGTACAAAGCACAAAAGTACAAGTTCAAAGCTTTTCAAAAAGACCAAAGACCATCTATTCAACTAGCATTCAGCTCCAGTTTGTGAACAAAGCCGAGCGTCGCTGGAACAAGTCGATTCGCTAATGAAAGATTTTCGCCGCTGGGGAGATCGGAAACTACAAAGATGTGGTGCAGGCCCGTGTCAACGCTGGCAACTTGATACGCCTTATAACCAGTCTGATCGATCTCGCGTGGGCGAGCTGACGTGGGATTGGCGGGATCATCAGGCTCGATGAAAACTGAAACCGTGTGGCCGTTCCCGCGAAATATCAGATGAGCATATTGCTTTTGCTTGTATGAGCAAATGTGACCCTCGACCAACTCATAAGAGTCCCGGTGGCGACCAACCGCGTTGATGAGCGGCGCGAAACGCGGCGTCAAATCACGCGCCACTCTCTGCTCGTCAAACGTCCAGCTGGCGGGATAACTCAGTGCGCAGACCTCGTGATTCTCAACCGCATCGCGATCCACATCAGCAATCATGACTGGCGTCGGCGATGTCGCAGTTGTAACCCGCCACGAATTTGCCGGCCTCGACGTGCTGCGAGTTCGCCAGTACGCCAGGCCCACAACCATCGCGAGAATCAAACTGGCAGCTAACCCCAGCCAGCCAATCCTGGTGCGTATGCGCGAGTGCTGTTCTTTGTGCAATGCTATTTCGACGCGCTCACGAATAATGTTTTCGCTGTGGACTTCACTGTTGTCCTCGTGCAGCAACGCTGCCTTCAGCAAACGACGCTGCTCAATCCGTCTTTCCGATTCCGCAGCGCAGTCGCGGCAGAAAGTGAGATGGTCAAGAACGGTCTGGTTCGTTTCCACCAGCAGCTCGTTATCGAGATAGAGATCCAACTTCTCGCGGATATTTTGACAATTAGATTCGTTCACTCTTTTTGTCTTTCTGGGCGGTGCTGTTCTCAGTAAGTTTCGAGGAAGCGGACGCCAACCTGGCCCGCAAGATTTGCCGGCCCCGGCTCAACCGCGACATAACAGTTCCTACGGGTACGTTCAACACCTCGGCGATTTCCCGGTAGCTCAGACCCTCGACATCTGAGAGCAGAACAGCAATTCGAAACGGCTCGGGAAGTTCTTGGAAGGCCGCCTTAATGTCTTCCAGAGTCACCTCTGCCGCCGTATCAGTGTGCAATGGAAGGGTTGATTCCTTGACATAATCCAGCGAGAAGACCAAGGGCTGCCTCGCCTGACTCCTTACATATTCCGACCGCACGTAGAAGAAAATTCGAAATAGCCAGGCGCGACAGTTTGTGCCAGGCTCAAACTTATCAAATGAGCGCCAGGCGCGAAGATATGTCTCCTGCACCAAATCATCAGCGGTTTCGCGTTCCTGGCAAACTCTCAGCGCAACGCGCCTCAACTCACGGAAGTGGACGAACGCCAATCGATCAAAGTCTTCCTTGCGGTCTCTAATCATTCTGTTGCGCTATTAGTATATGGTCAGGGGACTGTGGTTTATTCCCCGGGGTCAGGACCACCCGCCGTAGCGCGGTGAGGTAGGGTGGCGCATGGTCGGCGAAGCCGGCGACTGAAAACACGAGACTTCAGTGCGCGAGTTGATGACAATCGGCAGCAGTGAGGTCAGTCTCCGACAAGTCGCGCCTTGAGTCTTACGGTTTGACTGGTGGAGTGAGTGACGCATCGGGCGTTTCCACTTCAAAACGAGTGAACGCGCTATATTCGTAAGTTACTTTTTCGCCCAACAGCAGTACAGGCACTTTGTCAGCTCCAGTCCGTCCCCGGCTGTAGTTGCTGATCGTGATCCGCTGTGGAGTCAGAATTCCGAAGCGGCTATCGGCATAGTCCAGTGCATACCTCATTAGTGTGAGCGGTTGGCTTAGCAACGGAGGCCGGAGCGTCAGTTCGCGTACCTCACGTCTTAGCTGTGCCGTTCCAGCATCCAACCATAGGCGCCCACGGTAACGCGCCTCGGAACCTTTAAGCGGAGTCGGTAGTGAGAGGTTAAAGGCAAGCTTAGGACTCTCCGAAACTTGCTGGTACTCAACCACAATAGTCTCGTGGCCTTCCACCTGCTCACGACCCGCTAGCCTGAATCGAAAAGTTTCGCGTAAGTTCTCATCCAGCGGCAGCCCCTGATAAAGCGTCAGGCCGGTAAAACTGAACCCACGATCATACCTGCTGCTTTCGCGACTGACCCGTTCGAGCTCCTGCTTAACCGAATCGGCTTTTGCTAGCTGTGTAAACAGTTTCTGCAACCTTGCTTCTCTTTTTTTGATCGCCACGCCATCGACTGATTTCACGTCGCGGTACTCGACCATCTGAGTTGCATCCAGTTGTGACTGATAGATGACCAAATCAGCTACTAGGCGACGCTGCTTTGTGAGTTTGCCCTGGCTGTCATACTCGTCTATTTTTTGCTGCTCCTCAGCGTAAATGTCTTTGAACTTGGCCTTGTATTCAGTTACACCAAGGCTGGCACGACGAATGAGCTCTTTCAACTCCGGATCGGCGGACTCGGAATTGGCAGGCTGCTGCCCAAACACCGGGGCGAGACTGATTAGAAACAGGAAAGCCAGTAAGTTAAAAAGCTTGTACATTTGAAGTTCGCCGTAGCTGCGGACTTGAGGCATTAAGATCCTCTTTAGTGTTTGTTCGTGTGTTTTCGTTTCGTGGTTTTTTCGTGATTTCTTTTTAGGTACGCACAACCTGGAATGCCTCAGGGTCAGGAAGGGCGGGCTTGCTCCGCTTCTTATTAAAAACTCATCCGCAGATGACACAGATTACAATTAGGGAGCTCTAAGAGATGGCTGCGTTGAGACCCTGCTAACTAAAAGCTGTCAACGCTGATTAATTTGCAGGTCAGGAAGGTGGGCTTGCCCCCGCTCTTCCTAAAAAGTCATCCTCGGCTTGGGTCTTACAGTTGCGCCGCTAACCATTCCGAGCGCAGTCGCTTTTGTTCGGAGGTCGCATCGGAAATTTCTTCAAGCTTCACCACGGGACGATTGTAACCGTTGATCTTCACCGTCACATTTGATGCAGCTCCTCCCCGCTCCACCACCAGACTCGCTGTGTCGCCCACACGAAGCTTTCCAATCCAGGTTCTGAACTCCGTCAAAGTCGCGACTGGCTGACCATCAAGCGAAACAAGACGATCACCAGTGTGTAGACCCGCACGTCCCCACACGCTATTTGGATCATTGATGCGAACTCTCAGCGTTGCATCTTCAGGCACATTAAAGGCAAAGACACGAAGGTCGGGCTGAGGCTGCCCCTCGCTACTAACGGCCCTTGGCCGCGACACCACCGCGCGCATTCCGATCGCTCGCAGATAGTGATCAAAGTCGATGGGCCTCGCCCCTCGCACATATGCTTCAAAGAAGGGCCGGGCGTCACACACGCAGACTTCGCGCACCGTCCGTTCGATGTCGCGACCCGTTATGCCGCGGTGCCACGTGAACCGTTCGCTAAGCTTTCGCATAACATCGTCCACTGAACGTCGCCCTCCCGTCGATTCGCGGATCATTAGATCCAGCATAGTGCCAAGCAGGTTACCCTGGAGATGTGTACTGGCAGCGTAATCACCGAGTGCGAGCGGGTCCTCGGCTGCCCGGCTCACCTGTTCCGCCGAAAAGCGCGAATAGGCGGGATTGAAAAGATATGAAGCCATCAAGTTCTCAAGCTGCGCCACTCGTGTTGGAGCAAAAGTCGGCAGCTTCGCCCGGCGCAGCATGAGGTCAGCAAAGTAAATGGTTAGACCTTCACTCCACCAGAGCTGCGCGGTGTCTTCCGCAGGGCGATAACGCAAACCGACGCGCTCCGTCGGACGCACGTGCATCAAGTTCCAGGTGTGGAAGTATTCGTGGGCCGTGGTCCCAAAGACGTCTTTAAGATCTTGCGCCAGACTTTGGCTCCGCGCGCCAATGGTAACGGAGTTAGCGTGCTCGAGCGCGCCAACCGCTCCGTCCTGGTAGAGAAACGTGTAATGCCCGGACCCTTTGTAGGGCGCCGTTCCGCCGATCTTGAGTGCTTCGATCACTATCTTTTGGATTCCCGCCACGAAAGCACTCGTATCAAATGTTGCTGCGTTCGGTTGCGGCAGGTAGACGACTTCATGCTTCAAGCCCTGCACCTCAAAGTTCCACTGTTGAAATGGACCGACAACGATCGGAGAGTCCAACAGCAACTCAACAGAGGATGCCGTAAATATTTGTGGATCTTTAGTGGGCTGGAGGCCTGAAGCGCTCTTCCAGCCTTCGGGAAGCTCCAGCGTCACTTGCGTTGGAGCCGACTCTGCGCCAACTACGTACATGAAGGAGTGCACATCACCGATGAGGCCACCTGTTTGCGAAAGAAACGGCCGCCACGCAGAACGGTTTGGCGTGGTTTGCGGCGGTAGCTGAATGCGGTATTTGACGATCAGATCGCCGCCAGTAGCGCGCACGCTCCAAAGCGCACTTTCCTCACTCGTGATTTGCAGCGCCTTGCCCCGCGACTCGGCAGTGAGATTCTCGACGTAGCGCCAGTAACGGTCGTCGTATTCCGGATGTGCTGCCATGGCGAAACGCACAAACTGCGGAGCGTCATGAATTCGCATTTCGACATTGAACCCAGACAGATCAGCACGGTCCACGTGAATTCGGTAAGCGATACGCGGGTGCAACTCCCGGGATAACAGTGACGTTGGCGAACCGAGGGCAACCAGGAAAAGTAAAACTGCAAACGCCCGGGCGCTGCTGAGTTTGGCGACGAGTTTCATAGAAGACGCTTTTGGAAAGTTGATGGCTGACCCTCTCTCTCTTTTTAACGATTTGGTTGTATACAACCTTTAGACGGAGGTGATCGCTTTTCTCTTCCCCATCGAACGATATTATCCGCAGGTTGCGAAGACTAGATAGACCAGACGGCAGCAACGGTAAGCAGTAAGATTCTCTTTAATGTTTTTTCGTGGCTGCTCCTTTGGACGCACAACTTGGAACGCCTCATGGTCAGGAAGGCGGGCTAGCCGCAGTGAGGTCAGTACCACCTCCGTACCTTCGATGTCGATTGCCAAATGCCGATTGACTCTGACTTCTGACGTCTGTTCTTCTCTATTTCTTGTAAACCGCAATTCCCCAGAAGTTAATATCCGGTGGCAGGGCGTTCCAGTGATCGAAGGCATGAGAATCGTCAGATTTGTAATGCAATTTGTAATTTCCAGCCGGTAAGGTAATCACCTGGTCCACTTGCCGGTTCTTCCCCGCCCCGCCGGCGTGCGTCGTCTTTGCTGCTTCCATCTTCCAAACTGTAGAACCGTTGTCGGTGTTTTCAATCCATCCGTAATCAAACATCTGATCACCCTGGCTTTCGCCCATGGCGAAAATACGCACCTGTTGGCTGGACGTTAGATTGAACGCGGCGGTCTTGTCTTCGTTGTCCAACACCTCGACGATCTCCGCCAGCACCGGCAAGGCCGCCAAATCGGCAGGCAGCGGCTTTAAGAAAAGTTGACCGTACAGTTTCATCAGCTGCGTTGCTTCGGTTGCGCGTCCGACGCTCTGATCGACCCGCACCTTGGAAACCAGATCCTTGCGGTAGAGATCGACGTAGGGTTTTCCTTCAACTGCTTTGAGCTGATTTTTTATTTCTGCCACCGGAGAGTTCCAACTGATCTCGGGCAAGGTCTCACCGAACTTCTCGGGGAAGACAAACGTCTTAAGGAAAGCCATGCCCACCGGAGAAGTTAGCGCATCGCCCGCTCCGAGATCCGTCGGGCGGCTGAGGTTGTCTGAGTTGGCCATGATGATGAACGCCAGGTTTCGCTCAGGCACTTTCAGAATAAACGATGAGTTGCCGGTCCAGTACCCATAATGCCAAATGAGCTTCGTGCCTTTGTACGTCTGCGTGAACCATCCCAGACCGTAGGGGAGCTCCTCGCCGTTGGTTGAACGGGTGGGCGTAAACGCAAGTTGCTGAGTTTCTTTAGTGAGAAACTTGTTTTGATCGATCGCAATGTCATACTTCGCATAATCCAGAACCGTTGACATCAAGCCGGCGGAAACGCTGAAGCTCTGCGGATAACTGATCTTTGTAATCTTAAACTCACGGTCAAGCGCATAAGGTTGGGCCAGCGTCTTCACCACCGTGTCGAATCTCTGCTGCTGTTTGTTCGTTATCAATGCTCTGTTCACTGGCGACTGATGAGAATGGACCAGCTTCCAAACCCCATCCTGTTTGTTCCAAAAGTGCGAAGTTCTCCAGGGACCTTCGGTACGCGCCGGACCGTTGGGAGGCGTAATAGTTCCGGTTATAAAGAATGTCGCGATGGCGGTATCGCCGTAGACTGCGGTCTCGAGGCCTTCAACTTCAAACTTCAACTTCCATCCTGCTTTGAACGCGCCGCGCAGCTCCGCCGCGTCCAGGTAAGCTGTCAGGAATCCACCTTCGCCCTGGAACTGGTTGATCTGAGGTGCGAGGCGCCGTTCTATTTGATCGACGTTGCCGGAATTGTAACCGGCGACGATATCCATGATCGCGGCTTTCACTTCATCCTCCGCAGCACGACTCGTACCGCCCGGCGATTTTGTGCCGATTATTTTGGGAATGTTCGGCGCGGTCTCGTTCATGCCAAGTGGATCGAGAATGTTAGCGATCAATAATTCCGCAAACGACTTTCCGGAAGCCTTCTGGACGACCTTATCCAATTCTGCAAAACGATTGCCGTTATAACGGTATTGTTCGCCCGGGTTCCCCTCAGATGTGTGAGACAGGAGATGCCGCACTGTGATCACGCCCTTGCTCTCGAGGTTAACGCCATACTTTGAAACGGGATCGTCCAGATTGATTTTTCCCTCCTGCACCAGCTGCATCAGAATCGTGGAAGCAAACGTCTTGGTGAGCGAGGCCAGATGATACGGCGTGTGCTCGGTCGCGGGAATTTTGTTCTCCACGTCCGCGTAGCCGAACCCGCGCGCCCAAAGCACTTTTTGGTCCTTCACGATCGCGGCTGAGTAAGCGGGTATTTTGAGCTCCTGCCGGAGGTTCTCGAGCAACGTTTCCAATCTGGCAATGCGTTCGGCGTCCGATTTCTGGGCCAATGCGGGTCGTGTTGAGAGCACAAACAGGGCTGCCGTGCTAATAGCGATAGTCAGAACCAGCGCTCTTCTCGTGAACTTCATCATGATTTCCCTCGTCCTAAGGTAGTGAGAACTCTATTGTGGGAAGACGCGACAGAATTCTGGAATGTTAACAAAATCAGTGGTCAGTGGTCAGTGCTGACTCAGCAGGACATGTCGTGTAGGGTTCGTGTCTGGGTTTCGTGTGGTTTCGTGGTTCAAATGCTTTCGGCAAAAAACGAAACCACGAAACCACACGAAACCCAGACACGAAACTACACTAACAGGGGATTCGCAAGAATTAGCTCTTCAAAGACCAGAAGCCAAAGATCAAAGACCCTTATTTCTAAAAATGTTTCTACTGACCTCATCACGGACCATGTGCTATCTTCCCAGTTCCAAAATATGAAAAACTTAAACTCTTTCCTGGCGCTAGCGCTTCTGCTCGCAGTGTCCCTTTCCTGTTCGCTGCTAAAGAACAAAACTTCTAAAACGAGTTCATCGAAGATCGACTTTACTGCTCCGGGGAAGAGCCTGGACGTCAAGGTCGTGCTCGATAAAAAACAAACGTCGAGCGGAAAGATCGGTAAGGCAGGCGGCAATGTTTCGTTGACAGCAGCCGACGGCAGCGAATTCAGCCTCGACGTTCCGGCTAATGCGCTCGCTACCGAGACGACAATTACGATGACCGCGGTCAAGACTGTTGACGGATCTCCCCTCGATAAGAACACGCCAGCGGCGGTCCAACTCGGGCCGTCGGGTTTGTTCTTCAAAGAGATGGCAACGCTGACGATAGTGCCCGCGAATGAGATTCCGGTAAAAGAGCAGATCATCTTCGGTTACGAGGGCGATGGGAAGGAGTTTCACCTGGCGCCCGTCGATCCGAAGAGCAAAGAGATCAAAGTGAAGCTGATGGGTTTTAGCGGAGCCGGCGTCGGCAGTGGGTCCGACGCGTCGTGGGCAGCACATCAGATGATCGAGGCAAGCAATGCGTCGACGCGCCTGGTGCAAAAATTGGGCGAACTCACTCAGGGGGATAGAAGAGAAACATTGCTCGGAAAAAAAGAAGGCGCATCGACAGAAGAGTTGTTTCGGCCGTTTATCGAGGCTTTCTATGATCAGGTCGTATTGAAAGAGATCGCCGCAGCAGAGTTGGACTGTAAACACGCACAGAAGGCTCTGAACGATCTGACTTTCATTGAACGTACAGGTGAGCTGGCGAACCTGGCGGCTGAAGGTTCAGATGTGATCCCAGGTTTTAGAGAAAAAATGGCCCGGCTCCAGGAGCTCGGGCGCAAATGTAAAAAATCCTATCGCGCCGAAGGAGCTAGCGACGGAGCCTCCTTCAAGGGCGATATTTGCGATGTCAACCAACCCTTCACGATCAACGTCGACTCTATAACAGGCAAGTGGCCCATGCACTTCACGCCGGAGAGTGATACCGCCGGCCGCATGGAAGGAACGTTTTCGTCGAACGGATGTACGTTGACGGGCGGTGGACCATACACGATCTCGATCGGCGAGGATGGTGCGGGGACGATCACCTTTACGTACAATTCAACGGCGACGTGTCCCTTTGGCACCACTACGACAAGTAGGACGTCGACGCTGCCACTCAAACCGGCGCCCGAGCTTAATTGCCCGTGACGACAAACCGACCGACCGTTATTGTATTTTCGTGTATTTTCCTTTCGTGGTTTTTTTGGTGCGACGAAAAACCTGAAACCACGAAATAACACGAAACGGAGACACGAACACACACGAACACATGAGTGATGAATCGAGTATGTTATCGCCGTCTTAACCTTTCTCGCTCAACGGTTTTCAGTTACAAACAGAAACGGCGAGCACTCGGCTCGCCGTTTCTCGTTGAATTCTGTGGTAGCGGGGGGCGGGATCGAACCGCCGACCTTGGGGTTATGAATCCCACGCTCTAACCATCTGAGCTACCCCGCCGTGGAAGGCATTGTCCAATGTCCAATGTCCAATGTCCAATGTCCAATGTCAAAAAGACAGACGGCAATAAGTTTCCGGTTTCGAGTTTCAAGTTTCAAGTTCAGCGTCCAAAACAGAGCTGACGAACGTGAAAGTTAAAACCTCGAACTTGGAACCTGAAACCTGGAACCTGAAACTACCTAGCGAAGTCAATAAAACCACGCTGCGGGTCTACAGATAACAAACGCACCTGAGACGCCTGGCCCACGCGCAAGCCTCGTTCGCCTTTAACAATCCGCCCGTCGACGGGTGGTGAGATGAGTCGAGCGAAGGTCCCCTTATCGGTTACCCCGGTAACGATTGCCTTAAACTTATCCCCGACGTGATCCTCCAGCAGCACGGCTCCCGCAATCTTGCGCATCTTGCGTTCGACTTTGCGCGACGCGGCTTCACGCTCATTGCAATGCGCTGCGATTTGTTTCAATTGGTCCACTGAATAAGGACTTGGCTGGTTAGCAAGCGCTGCTTTCACCAGTCTCTGCGTGATTAGATCAGGATAACGACGGTTAGGCGCGGTTGAATGTGTGTAGTCCTGCACGGCCAATCCAAAATGACCTTCCTCATTTTCACCGGCTCCCTGCACCGCATACTCACCTGGACCAAGCGCCTTCACAATCGCAAGTGACAAATCCGGAAAGTGAACCAGGTCAGCCTTCTTCTGTTGGTCGAGAAACTCTGCCAGTGCTCGCGAATCCGGCGTGGCTGGTAATTGGTACTTGTGCTCTGCGGCAATCTCAACGATACGTGACCAATCTTTCGGTGTACGCACAATTCGGCGCAGGACCGGCCCACCCTTCGTTTCGAGAAACTCCGCCATCGCGACATTCGCAGCAATCATGAAGTTCGCGATCAAACTGCGCGCAGCGTTAGGTTCAACCACAGCAAGCCCGCTGACTTTTCCGTGGTCGTCGACAACCGGTGTTGCCTGAATCGTGCCGAACTCGACTGCCCCTTGTTGTTTCCTTATCTCGGCAAGATCTTTGGCAGTCTCCGCTTGCAGCCGGATTTGTTGTTCGAGCCCAGAAACTGTTGAGACGGATTTTGGAATTGATGTTTTTCCGTCGAGCCAGTCGCCAATTTCTTCGTAAGCGAGTTTCGCATGATTTCTTAATACGGCCCGGTAGATGTTCTTACTCTTCATGACACCGTCCGGCGCGAGCACCATCTCCGTTATGATCGCCTTGCGATCTTCGCCGGCATTCAACGAAGTAAGACCTGTCGATAGCTCCTCCGGCAGCATCGGAAATGTTCTAACTCCGGTGTAAACCGAGGTGGTATTTTCCGCGGCGTGGTTGTCGATCGCTGAGCATTGTTTGACGAGTTCGTCCACGTCAGCAATACCGACGAGGAGACGCGTGTTGCCGTCTGGAAGCGTCTCAGCAAATTCGACCTGATCAAGATCGCGTGACTTACTATCGTCGATTGACGACCATAACAGGTTGCGCAAGTCTTGCAGGCCCGGGGCAATTGTTGATTGCTCATGGAGTTGTTTGAGCTCGTCATTGACCGCTGAAGGCCAATCAGTGACAAAGCCTGCTTCATGCATTGTTTGGTTGGCGATTGCGAGAAGGTTGGGATGATTTTTCATGAAGACGAAAGTATACGCCGTGCCGGTCAACTCCTTGGAGTGCGCTGACCTGTCAGCGCTTTTGGTTGGGTTGTATTCAACACGAAAGCGGCGACAGGTCGCCGCACTCCAAAAGACTTTACGGTTTTGCAACAAGTTTCGCCTACCATCAGCGCCGCGTGAAAATTGAGGCGATCTTAAACAACAACTCCGGGCCGAAACACGAAGCCGATCTGGAGCAGCGTGTCCGCGAAGCATTTAAAGTCGCCGGAGCAGATGCACGTGTCAATACTGTAACCACCGGCGAAGAGCTAACGACTCGGGCAAAAGAGGCGATAGAAGGTGATGCCGATGTGATCGTCGCCGGCGGTGGGGACGGCAC
>JADMIO011437897.1_pt1 | contig 32232 bp, 29 predicted proteins | sample 8958161 | NCBI WGS metagenome assembly JADMIO01 (sample SAMN16585339, study PRJNA669376) | soil metagenome | isolation source: Crop rotation soil | place: USA: Cullars Rotation, Alabama | collected 2011
CCGCCATTCTCACTGAGACCAACTCCTATGCTGGCCTCGGCTTTGCATTACCGTCGAACACCATCGCCCAGGTTTATAACCAGCTGATCGGGCCGTCACACAAGGTGGCGCGGGGGTCGATCGGAGTGATGTTTAATGCCCAGGAAAATCCGGCCATCGCCCGGGTGTACGGTGGCGGTTCGGGAGTTGTAGTTTCTGATGTGACTGCGGGCAGCCCCGCGGACCAGGGTGGTATCAAGATCGGTGACACGATTGTTTCGGTTGACGGTAAGGACATTAAGAACGGGGACGCGCTTGTCTCCGAGATTGCCAGCCGCAAACCTGGTTCGAAGGTGACAATTGGGTTTATCCGCAACGGCAAAAAGCAGGAATCAGCCCTGACGGTCGCTGACCGGGCCAAGCTGTATGCTGCGCGGCTCGGTGACGAAGAGGACAATAGTGATGAAGGCGGACCGAAGGAGAGCAAACTTGGCCTTACCGTTCGTCCCGTCACCCAGGACATGGCTGACCGGCTTGACATCCCGGCCGGCAAGGGCGTGATCGTTCAAGAGGTCAAGAGCGGGTCATTTGCCGAAGACATCGGTGTCGCTCGTGGCGATGTCATCCTTGAGGTGAACAAGCAACCGGTGAACAGCGAAGAGGAGTTCAGCCGGGCCGCGGCCAGCTTGAAGAGCGGCCAGGATGTGGTCTTCCTGGTGCGGCAACGTGGTGCAGGCCAGCAGGGCGGAACGATCTTCCTGGCCGGTACACTTCCGTAACCGTTTTTTGGGATAAAAAGGGCTGGTGCTGAGACCCGAATTGCGCGATGATTTAGGTCTCAGTTTCTCCCCTTCTTGCGTTAAGCTTTCCGAAAGAATTCAGTAGATGTGGAGTCGGATTTTGAATCTGCCTTTGGTTGGGAAAAGAGTATTTGTCGGCATTTGCTCTTGCGTAATCATGGCCGGGGGATGCGTTGCGCAAAGCACTACGGCGAAGGCCTCGCCTTCCAGCACTCGTACCTCACATTCCAGCAAGGCCAAGAAGAAATCAGTGAAGCGTTCGCGCGCCTCGGCACGGGCCAAAAAGCGCGGTCAGCAGAAGATTGACAGTTCACGCACGCAAGCCATCCAGGAGGCTCTGATCCGGGAAAACTATCTCAATGGAGATGCTTCGGGAAGTTGGGACGCCTCCACTCAGAAAGCCATGGAAAAATACCAGGCGGATCATGGCTGGCAAACCAAGGTCGTTCCTGATTCCCGGGCGCTGATCAACCTCGGCCTCGGCCCGGATCACGATCACCTGCTTAATCCCGAGACGGCTATGACCTCGTCACCGGCCAAGCCCCACGTCTCTCCCGCCGCAGACCCCGCGGACGAGGAATCTCAGACGCAGAATCACTAATTGGTAATGGGATTGGGAAAGTAAGGCAGACGCTGCCCGGCAACGATGGCGCGCGGGTTCCTGTCTACCAAGGCATCGGCAATGTCCCGGCCATAGACCTCTTCCACTTCCTTGCGTGCGGTTGAGAGTACTGGAATCCGGTTCTTTGAGTCGTGGGCGTCGGTAGCCAGCACATGCACCGCCTGGTGTTCAAACAACCAGGCAGCAGTGCGCCAGGCCCTTTCCCCCCACGCGCCGGTCAGCGCCGAGGCCGTCACTTGCACAATGCAGCCCTGTTCTACCCACCGCAGAATACGCCGGCGGTCTTGCTGGAGAATCGGGTTCCGCTCCGGGTGGGTGATGATTGCCCGAATCCCTTTATCACCCAGCTTGGAAAAATATTCCTCAATCTGTTGAGGAATCCCATAGTTACTGAGCTCTACCAGTAGATACTGCCCTCCGTCGATGGTGTACCAGCCGGGCCGAGTGAGGGCGTCCTGAACATTCTCGTAGGAAAGATGAAAATCGCAGCCCAGGCTGAGTCGCGGTCTGCCGCCGCTGAGCGCCCGCAGATGATCTAAGGCCCGGTTGAGCTCGTCGCGATTATAGGTGTAGCGGTCGTTGGCGTGAGGTGTGGCCACGATGTGCTCAATGCCGTCCGCCGCCGCCATGCGGCACATCTGCTGGGCGACCTCCCAGGATTTAGCGCCGTCGTCGACGCCGGCAATGATGTGACAGTGGATATCGATCACAGATCGGGACTACCGAACTCATCAAGATTTAAGCAGATTGTATGGCAAAGTCAAAACTGGAAAGACTGCGCTCAGTAGGGCGAAAACGTGATCGTCTTGTCGTCTTTTTGTACCCAGAGTCGTGCATGCTCTGCGCGGCCGTTGACGATGGCCTCCACAATGACGCCACTGCCGCCTCCTTTGGGGGAGGCCGAACCATAGACTTCGTGGGACTTTACCAGGCCCCACTCACCGCCCGGACCCCAGTCGCGATAAAACTCATTGAAGGGATACTGCGAGTATTTTTCCGCGTGCTGCCTCCATTGGGGATCATGCATCCAGATGCCATAGGCGCTCTCGTAATCCTGCTTTTGCAGGGCCGCAAAAAAGTGATCGACCACCCGTTCTTCCGGCCAGTTGCGATACGTCCAGATCAGCCACACCAAAACCAAAATCACAAATACAGCGGTGGCAATCTTAACTTTGCGCCGGCGCGCACGCGCTTCGTCGAACTGCTGGGCATCCATCAGTGTCATGGCTCTCTAAGCATAATGGATTGCGGAGCGGAGGTAAAAGTTCCCGGAAAATAGGGGTGGGGGATTTATCTCGCTTCGCTCGCGAGGCGGGGCAAAGCTCCATCCCACACCAACTGAGTTACAACGTGCGTTTGAACAGCGGGACGGCCAGGCTCAGGGTTACCAACGCGAAGAGCGATAGATAAACAATGTCAGGAAAAATGGCTGTGAATCCGGCTTCTTTCAGAAGGAGCAGTTTGAATCCGCGGACGGCGAATCTAAAAGGATCAATGCTGGCGATCCAGCGTAGCCACCAGGGAAAAGCCTGGATTGGATAGATCGCACCGCTAGGGAAGAACAGCAGGGTGTTCAGAATGCCGAAGGTGGCGCGCGGCACCAGTGGATCTTCCACTCGAACCATCATCAGAAACATCATGGTGTTGAGCGACACCGCGGTCAGCACGACCATCAGACCCAGACCCAGAGCGGTCAAGGGATTGAACAGGGTGCCCACACCCGAGAGCAGCGATCCCACCACGGTAATGATGGTTCCGGTAAGAACGGCTTTGATGGAGCTTGCTGCATTGAGGCCAAACACCAACTCCGCTTTGGTGATTGGGGTGACCAGATAGCCTTCGTGAACTCCGCGGGCCTTATCGTCGATGTAAAGCATGCCACCGCCGATCATGACCGACATGAAGATAGCAAGAGTAATTGACCCGGGCAGCAGGTACTTCATGTACTCGATATAAGGATAAAGTTCGACCACGTCGAGCGCTGTCTTCTGCAACAGGCGTGGTTCGATGGTCGGTTCGTTCAGCGCTTGCGTTAGTTCCGCCATCTTCTGTTCGAGGGAGGAGCTCATGAAGTTGTCGCTGTTGTCCACAACCAGCGCAATACGAGGATGGTTCTCCTCGTAGACCCGGCGGGAATATTGCGGGGGAATGATCACAGCACCATCGATTTTGCCGTTGCGAACATCTTCCATCGCCTGGCGGTCGTTGTTGTAATAGATCGGCTGGAACGTACGCACGTTGGCGCGGATGGAATCGAAAGCTTCACGGATCCTCAGGGCCTGAGTACCGCCGTCCTGATCGACGATGCCCATTTTTGCGTCCTTGATCTTGCCGCCAAAGGCGTTGCCCAGCACCACCAGCTGTACCAGCGGGAAGATCAACGACACCATCATCAGTGCCGGGGAGCGGAAGAATTTCCGCAGTTCACGTTCCACAATTGCCAGCATGCGATTCATGGCTGCATTCCTGGTCTTGGTGGCATTACGAAGCTGTGGGCCTTGACCAGTTCGTCCCGCAACTGCCGCCCCGTATAGTGGACAAAAACATCATCGAGAGTGGTGTTCTGCACGGAGAGCGACTTTACCGCCACGTTCGCATCCACCGCCATCTCGACCAGTTGTGTGGTTGTGCGGGAGCCGTTTCCCGTGAGAATTCTGTACATGCCCGCGCCCTCGTGCTGAACGGAGGTCACGTCGGGCATAGTGTGCAGCCTGGTTTCCCAGTCCGCCGGAGCGTTTTCGAATTGTGCCTCAATGACATTCGAACCGGGAACACTGGCTTTTAAGGCAGGTGGGCTATCAAGAGCCACCAGCTCTCCATGATCAACGATGGCGATGCGATCGCATAGCCGGTCTGCTTCATCCATGTAATGGGTAGTGATCAGGATGGTAAGCTTGCGGTCCTTCTTGATGTTGGTCAGCATCTCCCACACTGCGACTCGGGATACGGGGTCGAGTCCGGTTGTGGGCTCATCCAGAAAGAAGATTCGGGGGCTGTGGACCAATCCGCGGGCGATTTCCAGCCTTCTGCGCATGCCTCCGGAAAGTGTTTTGGTCTGCGCTCCCCGCCACTTGGTCAGGTCCACCAGTTCGAGCAGTTCGTTGACTGCCTCTTTCCGCCGCTTCGCCGGAACGTCGTAAAGCTTGGCGTAGATGTTCATGTTCTCTTCGACGGTGAGGTCAATGTCACTGGTGAGGGCCTGCGGGATGACACCGATAACCCGGCGGGCGGCATCTGGATCTTTGGCAACGTCGTGACCGGCAATGCGCGCAGCGCCGGCTGTAATCGGGATCAGCGTGGTCATCATGCGGATCAGGGTTGACTTCCCCGCCCCGTTCGGACCCAACAAGCCGAAGATTTCTTCCTCCTTCACGCTGAAGGACACATCGTCGACGGCAGTAAAGTCGCCATATTTTTTGACGATATGGTCAACTTCGATGGCGTTGAGAACCGCGGAGACCGGCCCATTTCCGGAGACACCACCCGGGCCCAGTTCTGACATCATGGCTGGCCTGCCGGTTTGGCTGCCCCGGCTACCTGCTCGGGCGACACCAGGACATCAGCTGTCATTCCCGGAACGTAGGCGCCGTTGGGGTTTTCAAGCCGAACTTTGAGTACGATGGTTTTGATATCGCGCTTGCGGCGGCTGACGTCGCGCTGGGTAGCAAAGTCAGCCTCGGCAGATTTGAAAAATACCTTGCCTTTGGTTTCTGTCCCGCCAGGCAAACGAACGCGCAGTATGTCCCCCAATCCAATGTGGTCAGCTTCAGTTTCCGGTATCGCTGCTCGCACCCATGTATCACTGAGATCGACGACAGTTACGATGGGCTGGCCGGCGGTGAGCACTTCGCCTTCGCGGGCGGCGCGTACGGATATGGTTCCGGTTACCGGAGCGTAAATCTTCGTATAGCCAAGGCGGACTTCGGCTTGTTTCAGTTGAGCTTCTGCATTTTCTACCTGGGCGCGGGTTGACTGCACGGTGCTCGACGCGGCATGGGCCTGATGAGTATTGGCTACCGCCATGTTGAGGTCAGCCTGGGCGGCGCTGACCTGGTCACGCCATGACTGCACGGTGGCTTCCTGGGCCTTGAGATTGGTCTCCGCCTGCACCCGTTCTTGTTCAGAAGTGACACCCGATTTGGCCAGTTCGATGGTGCGCTGGCTGTCGCTTTGCACCCGCTGCAACATGGCTTCGGCCTGAAGCAACTGCGCACGCGCCGATTGCAGGCGCGCTTGCGCATTGGCCACACTGCTGGTGGTGGAGCCTTGTGTCGCCTGCTGGGTGGCTCGGGTTTCGGCCACCTTGGACTGCAAGCTGGTAATAGTCGCTGCGGCCGCCCGCTCCTGCGCCTCGAGTTCGGCAGGGTCGATCACCGCAATCAATTCTCCCTGCTTCACCGGCGTGCCTTCATCCACCAATAGCTTGGATAGCCGCCCGCCAATCTGTGGACTTACGATCACCTGATTGGAGTCGACCGTTCCAATGAGGATCAGATCTTTCGAGTTTGGAGTAAAGATGAGGAAATATGCCAGGGCGGCGGCCGTAATGATCCCCAGGAGAATAAAAATTCGATTGCGTGCGTTCACTTTCTCGCTCCTTTACGAGCAGTTTTTTGGGTGAACAGCGCAGCAGCAATGAAATCCAGCACCGCAGCCCGGTGGGCGGCGACGTTTTCGGGGGACAAAGCGTCAATGTCCTTGATTAAGCTCAGCATTGGTGCCTGGGTGAAATAGGTAACAATGGTCGCGACCATAGTGGTGACAAAGTGAAAAGGGTCGACCGGGCGGAAGTCTCCGTCGGCAATTCCTTGGTTGACCAGGGCGACAACTTCCTGGAAGGTCGGGACCAGGTAAATTTGCGCAATGCGCTGAAATTGGCTGCGCGTTCTGCTTCCTGCCCACAAGATGTTGGCCTGCACTACTCGGGGAAATCGCGGATTGCTGGCCACATAGTCGTAGTGGGCTCCGGCGTAAGCCAAAATCTTTTCGCGGGGCGGAAGATCGCGGTGCAGTTGGTCCGCGACCGCCTTCCTTAGTCCACTGAACACGTGATCGAGCACGGCCCCATATAACGCGTCTTTGTCCTTGAAGTAGTAATAGAGCAGCGCCTTGTTGACCTTGGCGGAGCGGGCAATGGCGTCCGTCCGCGCCCCCGCGATGCCCTCCTGAGAGAATTCGTGAATGGCCGCCTTCAAGATGGCGGCACGGCTTTCTTCGGGCTGGCGGCGGGAACCGAGTTGTGACTTGCTGGCGGCTGCCATAATTAATTAACCAGTTAGTTAGATACTAGCTTAAACTGGAGGTGAATGCAATCCAGTGCCCAAAAACTTTGCAAGACATTCATTCTGAACGTTCCGTATAGGTAAGCTGCGACCAACGTCTTACCCAATCGCGGAGGAAACAATGAGAACAAGCGCTGGTGTGACTGCCATTGTGCTGTTATTCGGGGCGATTAGCACAGCCCAGGTGAAGGAAACAAACATCCCGCCATCGACCTGGAGCGTTGCGATAGCCCCCTTCAATACTCAGAGTCCGGCGACTGCCGTTAAGGCGATCCTGACACCTTCGCAGGCCATATTTGTTACTCGCATCGAGGCATTTGCCGAGCGGGGACCGATTGTCCCGACAGGATCGAATCTCCTCGCGAAACCCTGCCCTGTCCAATTTGCCTTGCAAATATCCAACGGAACGACAACCCAGGTTATTCCGATTTCGAATCAATTGCGCAAATCGGGCTCTTCTGAAACTTATACGGACAGCAGTCGTCTGAATCTATCATTCGCCGCCGATGTACCCGTCGAACTATCGCTCATAGTTCCACCGGCGACATTTCCGCCAGTGCAATGTACCTGCAATGGATTAAACGTCGCCATTCAATACCGAGGCGCGGGTTCAGGACGCCGCTAGGTCTACCACTCGACGAGCTCCACCCTGCGGTTCTTAGCCCGCCCCTCTTCCGCTGCATTGGAAGCCACAGGCGAGTACATTCCGCAGCCGAAGGAATCCAAGCGCGCGGCGGCGAATCCATACTTGCCGGTGAGTTCCGCGACGACGCTAGCGGCGCGCCGCTTACTCAGGCCGAGGTTGTAGTCAGATTTTCCCTGGTTATCGGTATGGCCCACTACCCGCAGCCGAAGGCCAGAATCGGCCTTCATCAGTTTGGCAATCTCCGCGAGCGTAGGCTCGGATTCGGTTTTGACCACATCCTTGTCGGTATCGAAGTAGAGACCGTAAAGCGCCACTTTCCCGAGGTCGTGGATGGACTGCTTCATCTCGTCGGCATTGACAAATGCCATCTTCTTTTCCATGACATCGGCAGCGATGACCACGATTTGGGCCAGAGACTGACCCTTTTCGACTTTGCCTTCCAGCCGCTCGGGAATGACCCCGTCTTTATAGGCAGTCACAAATGCCACGTAATAGTTGGGACTGGCGTCCCGGCTTTTGCCCACCAAAATCCTCTCTTCGTCTTCGTTGTAGGCGAGGATTTGGGAGATGTCACTGTCGGCGGCGACCTTGTTGAAGGTGGGGCCAAACCAGCCGCGCTGGCCGGCGCCCTTTTCGTAGAGTGTCTCGATTCCCAACCGTTGAAATTCCATCTTGTAGTTGCGATACAACTCAGCCGGGGTGCGGCCAGCCGGGGCAATGTAGGTGTAATAGCTGACCTGGCCTTCGACTTTTTTGCTCTTTTGGTAGGCCGGAGGTTCCATCTCGGTCGGCGGGCCCAGAGGCAACAGGTATTCGTCAAATTTGGGCGCCCGATATCCGATCAGCGAGCTTCCCTCGTATCGCTTCATTCCTGCTGGGTCTTTGGACCCCGGCACGTCCTGAGCGGTCGCAGACAGCGCTAGGATCGTGGAAAAAACGCAAAGAAAAAGAGTTTCAGGCAGGAGTCGGGGCTTGCGGTTGTAGCTGGGCGCTTCGTCTGCTATCGACATCTGGGGAACACCTCGTTGGGCAAGTGATGGATTGTGTTGCGCACTGCGGCGAGTCCGGCAAATTCTCATCTACCGGTGAACTGCTGTCAACCTGAAACCTCGTCCAAGTGTTCCCGTACGTCAGAGTACACAGTGGTGACAGCACTGAATTATTTTGAAGTCACGTCCGGCGGAGGTGGAAGATTGCGGTGTTTCAGCCACTCCATGCTGACTTTTTGCGTGGATTTCTTGTTTTGACGAAGGTCATCCAGATCAGGCATAAAAATTTGCAGTCCTGCCTCCGGAGTCATACGGGTGTAGCCATTCACGAGTTGGTCCTGATAGTGGTTTAGATCTAGGTCGAACCAGGCGTCGTCCGACAGGTCAACCATGATCAGATCGACGTGGTGCATGGTGAGCTTTCCGAAATCGATAGTACCGTTGCTAAGGCGGAGAAAATTGCGCCATTGCTCGACACGGCTTACCGCCTCCTCAGCATTTCCAAAAACCTGTTCGATGTCAGGACTAACTACCCGAACCTTAGTGAGCTGTCCATGAATATGCGGTGGGGGCAAGAGCTTAAGCGTGTCAAAAAAAATGTCGTTGCCGGAAACCTGAATCCCGGGGATGCCTTTGGGCTGAAAGAGGTCCGAAAGCTTAATGTTAAAACTTCCGAGAAGACCTTTCAGCGGCACTTTCAGGACGCTGAGTCTTGTAACCTGGAGCCGCATCTGATTGTCAGCAGCGGCAGTCGGCGTTCCCTTCAACTCAATCGGCAATGGCACAATTTTGTGCAGCGTTCCGGTCAGCTTGATCTGGTCGCCATCCGCGAGAACCTTGATGTTTTTTAAAGGTGAGTTTTCGATGCCCCCCGAGTTCAGAAAATTACCGATATCACCGATATTTGCGCGGACGACTCCAGTTTTAATGTCGAGAAAGAACGACTCCGGATCGTCAAAAGTTGGATTTACGTCCTTGCGGGTGCGCACCATGTTTCCCCGCAGCCAGCGAACATAGATGCGGAAATCCGGCCCGCGCCGTAACATCAGGTTGTGGGCATACACCGCAGTTGGCGCCGAGTCGGCAGGATCGGATAGTGCAGTGTCGGGAGCCTTAGCCGTCGGAGTCATGGCCGCAGGTGCAGCGGATCCTTTGGCTGACGTGGCTGAATGCAAATGCCAGATGACCAGCGCCAGCAAAATGAGCGGTATGGCTACCAGAGCCGCCAGGCGGATGCGCATAAGGAACTGTTTCAGAGGGGCCCTAGCCCCATTCGAGACTCCCTTCGCGACTCAAGGATGTTGATAAAGGGGATTGAGATGTATCGACCCCGTCATTTCAGAAAGTTTGGGTTAATAGACTCTAGAAGTCGCCTCGGAACTTGTGGATTTTTCGGCGGTCTCGTTTGGACGGCCGCCCTTGGGGTGCGGGTGTGAAGTGCATCAGGGCCTTTCGCTCCGCCGCCACTTTCAAACGCAACTCCCGGCTCTCTTCCGTTTCGCGGTACAAAGTCTGAGCAACCGAAGCCGGCCCACGCAGCTCGCTCAAAAGCAGGATTTCGACTTGAAAATCACCGCCCTCGGTCCTGACTTGTAAGAGGTCGCCGGGTTTTACTTCGCGGGCAGGCTTGGCCGCTTGGTGGTTGGATTGAACCCTGCCGAGTTCACAGGCTTTTGCCGCCAGGGATCGGGTCTTGAAAAACCGCGCTGCCCACAGCCACTTGTCGATCCGTACGCCGTCCATAAGGCATTTTAAAGGCGCGGTTGCCAAAGTACGGCTGCGGCCTGCAAGCTAGTGTGCATGCCGGAACTTCCCGACATCGCCGCCTATATTAGCGCACTCGAACCGCGTATTGTCGGCCGGCAGATCCAGCAAATCCGACTAGCCAGTCCCTTTCTGCTGCGTACAGTGCAGCCTCCACTAGCAAGTCTTGAAGGCCGTACGGTGCGCGAACTCCGCCACATCGGAAAACGAATTGTGATTGGGGCCGAAGGCGACCTCTGGCTGGTGTTGCACCTGATGATTGCCGGTCGTTTGCACTGGCGCGCGGCCGGCGCGAAATTGGGGGGACGCCAGAATCTGGCCGCCTTCGATTTCCCCAACGGTTCCCTGGTTCTCACCGAAGCCGGAGCCAAACGGCGAGCTTCGCTCTACGTTCTTGCCGGCGAGAACGCACTCGATTCGGTCGACCCGGGAGGGATAGACATCTTCGCTAGCGACCTCGCCTCATTTCGCACCGCCCTGACGGCAGAAAATCGTACCCTCAAGCGCGCGCTCACCGATCCGCGCATTTTGAGCGGCATCGGCAATGCTTATTCGGACGAGATCCTGCACGCAGCACGACTGTCGCCCATCGCCCTAACGCACAAATTAAAGCCGGAAGAGTGGGAAAGGCTCTACGCCGTCACCCGCGAAACTTTACGGCTGTGGATCGATCGGTTGCACTCCGAGGCGATGAAAAAGTTTCCCGAAAAAGTGACGGCTTTTCGTAAAGATATGGCCGTCCACGGGCGCTATGGGGAGCCCTGCCCGCGATGCGGCGAGAAAATACAGCGTATTCGCTACGCAGACAACGAAACCAACTATTGCGCCCGATGCCAGACCGGCGGCAAAGTCCTTGCCGACCGCAGCCTATCGCGGTTACTGGGATCAGACTGGCCGCGCACGCTGGATGAGTTAGAGGCGCTTAAGCGGCGCTAGCCTAGAACTCCTCTACCCCGCTCGGGACGATGTGAATGCTTCGCCGCACCCCTATGATGAACCAGGACATCGATTTCTCATGTGAACGGACACACTGCGGCCGTGAGCTTGGCAAGACATGCATGGGTGCCAGAACAGATCTAGGCGACCAGGCGTTCCTCAACCGGGGGCCGTTTCGGTAGAGCAACAGTGTACGAGGGGCACGGGGGTCTCTTGCACAACATGGCTCGAAGATCATCAGACATCTTGGCCAGCTTTTTCTTGCGCTCCTGCTCTTCCGGGTCGTCGTTCTCGCACGGGACAAATGTCGCTGTCAACGCATTCAATTCTGCCTGCGTAAGAACCAGGTTGAGCAACCGTGCTGCCTCAGCCGGGTCAGTTGAGAGAATGTCGTAGAATTCATGGCTTCCCACAGCGGCGCCTAGCAGTGTAATCACGTTCATGAAATCCTCCATCAAACCTCTGAATTTGAGTACATTGGCCCTGCCTCACGGTCCCATTGATCCCTTGCGTTGTTTTTCCCGTTGCTGGATCAACGCGTGCAACTCCGCTTCCGCTTCACTGCGTTGACGAAGTGGATCTCCCTCCCGCCAGAGTGCCAGAAACTGTTCATAGTTCTTTCGCGCCTCCGGTTCATCGCCAAGCTTGACTTGTGCGCGCGCCAAATGGAGACGTGCCATCGCCAGATCGGCGGGAAATTCATCCTGCAAGATCTCTCCCTTGGCATTGAGCACTTCCTGCCATTGGGCGGCGGCATTGTGCCAATCCGCTTGTTTTTCCAGAACAACAGCCAAGCCAACGTGATCAGACGCCTGGGGGAATGTGGCATTGGCCTCCCCGTAAGACTCGGCGGAGTGCTTAAGAGCTCCTCGTGCGAGAGCCATTTCTGCCTGCATGGCCAGGAGCCACCGTTTGTTCCACGCGGTTGGAGTGTCCCGGGCCACAACTTGCAGTCGGCGCAAGACTGAGTCGGCCTCCTTCTGGGCTCCGGCACGCGCATAAAGGGTTCCGGCCGATACCACATCGATTACCTGGAGATGTGCGCTCGGGGCCGCGAGTATTTCCTCCGCTTCGCGCCGGGCCAGAGCTGGTTTTCCCTGCAACAAGTAGATCTGTCCCAGTAAGCTATGACAGACGGGTTGCAGACCTTTAGTTTGCGCGAATTGATCCCGCTGAATGACATTCGACAGGTGGGTGCTGGCGCTGGCGAATTTGCCTTCGTAGATATCGGTTTTGGCGATCGAAAACTCTCCCAGGTCCTGATATGCGTCGCCGCTTTCTTCAACTTTTGTGAACTGTTCGCGCCCCTCCGCCAGTTTGCCAAGCCCGAGGTAGGCGAAACCCACGCCTCGGCGCAGCTCTGCTGATTCAACCCCTCTCTGGCGGGCGCTTTCGTTGATATTGAGGGCGTCCTGGTTGGCGTTGCTCCTGGCCAGATAGAGGACAAGCCGCGCGGTGGCTCCAAAAGATTGAGGATTGATGCGAATGACCTGGCGTAATTCTTCGATCGCCTTGTCAGTTTTCGCAACGCTATCGTAAGTCTCCGATAGCGCCAGATGAGCATCAAGATCGTCGGGGTACAGGCTGACCAGGATATTCAGGGAATGGAGGGCATCATCGAAGTGTTCCTGGGAGGAGAAGAAGCTGGCTTCGATCCACAGCCGCTCGCGATCGGTGACTGCCTTCCTCAGATCAAAGGCTCGCTGAAATTCTGCCAGCCCTTTCTCATTCTTTCCCACGATAGAAAAGTAGTAGTCCCCGAGCAGCCGGTGAGCCATGGCGAATTCCGCGTCCAGCTGGAGGGCGGCCTGGAGCGGCGTCTCCACCTGTTCGAGGTTGCTCTGGTCCATGGCGTCTTTCGCCCGTGAATAAAGTTGCAGTGCCTCAAGAGAACCGGTGGTGACCTTGGCCAACGGGCGGCTGGTGGCCTCGATTTTTGAAACGGACTCACCCAGATTCTTGCGCACCTTTCTGGCAAGTTCATCCGCAGTCTCAAAAAATTGTTCCTTGCGGTCGAACCGCGCCTTCTCGGCGAACAGCAGGTCGCCGTTGACCGGGTTCGTTGCCTGCACCGTGATCTGGAAGACTCCACCGATTCGCTCGACATTCCCGGCGAGCAGAACTTGTAGGTTCTCCCTGCGACAAATCTCCCGGCCCAGGTCTTCATCGATCCGGGTAGCGCTTGTCTTCTTCATACGCTGCATCACGTCGTAGACCCGGGCACGCGGAAACACGTTTACGTACCGAGATTGTTGCAATGCAATGTTGAGTCCTTCGCGAATGCCGGTGTCAGAAATCTGATCATCTCCACGAGTTTCAAAATCGCTAATCAGGACCCAATCTCTTTCGCGAAGAATCGGAGAGCTGCGTCCCCTTCTTAGAATGGTGAAGATTGCGCCCATCAAAAGAACGCCCAGTAGAGCTATGAATGCCCAGCGCAGCTTGTGTTTATCCCGCTGCGGCCTCGCATCGATGCTCTCTTGAGCTAGGCGTAGTTCTTTCAGCAACTCCGCGGCATTCGGCTGGCGTTGTTCCGGCTTCTTCGCCATGGCTTTGTCAACCAGGCTCGCAAGCGCCGGCGATACATCGGAATTGAAAATCTGGATCGAGGTCGGCGTTTCATGCCGGATGCGGTCCGCAGTAGCCACAAAACTACCCGCGAGGAAAGGTTGGCGACCGGTCAAGACCTCGTAGAAGACCACTCCTAACGAGAAGATATCGGCTCGCCCGTCCGGAATCTTTCCAAGTAGAACTTCCGGCGACATGTAGGCGGGAGTTCCGGCGACGGTATCGGAGTCCCCCATAGTCGAGCTTCGGTCGGAGCGGGGAAGGTGCTTAGCCACCCCGAAGTCGAGGATCTTTACCTGCCCCTGCGAGGTCAGCATGATGTTTTCTGGCTTGATATCGCAATGGATGATGCCTTGTTCGTGGGCGGCAACCAGAGCTTCGGCACACTGCTTCGCGACATCGAAGAATTCTTCCAGGGTCATCGCACGCTGCAGGCGCGCCCGCAGTGTCTCGCCCTCGACATATTCCATGACCAGGAAGATTTCTCCTCGGTACTCGAAAACGTCATACACCGACGCAATGTGCGCATTGGTGAAGCGGGAGCTACGTGTGGCTTCAATCTGAAACTTATTGCGGTATTCGGGATCGGCTCGAAGTTGAGGAGCTAACCGCTTGAGTGCGACCGTGCGTTTGAGCTTGGTATCGCTGGCGCGATACACCTCGCCCATTCCACCCTTACCCAGGCATTCTCCGATGACAAAGCGGCCTGCGATGGTTCCGGAGAGAAACTCCGGCCCCTGGAACGACTGCGAAACCGTGGACCGAAAATCCAACGCGTCCACCCTTCCACGACATCCGGCGATATGAGTAGGAAAAAACCCTCGGTCTTGGCACTATGAATGGTCTAGCAGCCGTGTGGCGCATCTTACTCCGGGGCCGAAATAGATGCAATTCCCGGGGTTTCGAGGGTTTGGCGCAGGTCTAGTGCGGACAGGTCAGGACAGGCCGCCGGCGATTGAGGGCACCAGCAGCACTTCATCGCCATCCTGGAAAGCGTAGTTGTTGCCACCCAGAAAACGAATGTCCTCTTCGTTGACGTAGACGTTGAGGAAGCGGCGGATTTGCCCGGCTTCGTCCCGGAGATGAGGTTTGAGATCGGGGAATTTTGCGTCCAGCTCAGAAAAAAGCCCGTTTAAGTCGGTGACCGAGCAGGTGATTTTGGCGGTGCCGTTCGTGTGCCGTCGCAGCGCAGTCGGAATTTGCACGGTGATAGGCATTAGACCGCCACCGTTTCGGGCAGGTTCAGGCTGCGGCTGAGATAGGCCTCGAACTCCGCCAGCTTGGGCAAAATGGGCGCTTCGACTTCATACTCGCCGGTGAGGGCGTCGGTGGTCTTCAGTCCGTTGCCGGTGATGCAGAGCACCGTAGTTTCCTCCGGCGAAATTCTGCCTGAAGCATATAGCTTGCGGGCGCAACCCACAGTTACGCCTCCGGCGGTCTCGGTAAAGACTCCCTCGCTGGTTGCCAAGAGCTGAATTCCATCCACCACTTCAGCGTCGGAAACGTCCTCCGACCAGCCGCCGCTCCCGGTGATGGTCTTGATTGCATAGTGTCCGTCAGCGGGATTGCCAATAGCGAGGGAGCGGGCAATCGTCTTCGGTTTCTGCGGTTCGATTTCGGAATTGCCGGCCTTTACAGCGGTTGAGATGGGTGAGCATCCGGATGCCTGGGCGCCAAAGAACTTCACCGGCTTGTCTTCCACAAGGCCCAGCTGAATGAGTTCGCCGAAGGCCTTTTTCACCTTCGTGATCAAAGATCCGCCAGCCATGGGCACGACAACATTGTCGGGAAGGCGCCAGTTTAACTGCTCGGCGATTTCGTACCCCACAGTCTTCGATCCTTCGGCATAGTAAGGCCGAAGGTTAACGTTCACAAATCCCCAATTGTGCTCGTCGGCAATCTGTGAACACAGCCGGTTGACCTGGTCGTAGCTCCCGGAGATGCGGACAACCTTGGCGCCGAACACCTGCGTGCCCACGATTTTGGCGGGTTCCAGATCGGACGGGATAAAGATCCAGGCCTGGAAACCATTGCGGGCCGCATGAGCCGCCACGGCATTCGCCAGGTTACCGGTGGATGAGCAGGAGACTACTTCAAATCCGAAGGCTTTGGCCTGCGCCAAAGCTACTGCAACCACACGATCTTTGAAGCTTAGCGTGGGCAAACAGACGGCATCATTTTTCAGGTACAAATTCCTGGCGCCTAGCGAATCCGCCAGATGCGGAGCGTTCAGCAGGGGTGTAAACCCAGTCGGCATAGCAGGCTTGAAATTTTCGGGCAGGGGCAGCAGGTCGGAGTAGCGCCACATGCTTGGCGGACCCTGGGCAATTCGCTCACGCGTGAAAGTGGAGCGGACAGAATCGTAGTCGTAAAAGACTTCCAGGGGTGAAAAGCATTCGTCGCAGATGGACCGAGCCTGGTTTCCCCAACTCTTATTGCACTCCCGACAGCGCAATTCAAAACTTGCCATGGCCACTCTCTTTCGCGTTTGACGAGTTGCCGGGACGAGCCGATGTGCCCTAAAAACTAAAGCCCCTTCTCCCGAAATAGGAAAAGAGGCACGAGGTGGAAAACGCTCTCACCCCGAATCTCATGTTCCCCGCATCCGGGAGAGAGTTGACACCGGGCGACCAGAAGTAAACTCCTGATCCGGTTGTCGTGGCTTCTTAGGGCTCGTCCCTCAGCCACTCTGCATGAAATCCAAGGTCTGCTCGGTCAGAGCAAACTGGTGTAAATCATAACGGGGAGCGGGGCGTGGGTCAAGAGTCAGTGTGGGTTCAAACCCTACCGGCGATAGGCTGCTACCTGATACTGACCGCTATGAATGTCCATCCTTTCCGGAGTGTTCCCATCGGGAGGAGAAAATTCGATCCATAGATCGGATCCGCCCGAGGGAGTAAATCTGTTTTCGGACATCGGAATGAGGGGACTCTTTGGCTCCCCTCTGACCGCTATGTAGAGTTGTCCCTCCTCCAGGGAGACGGAAACTTCAATCTGCCCCGTGGCTTTCACAATATAGACGCCGACGTACGATCGGAGCATCCATTCGGGAACCGCCGCAACCAGCGGATTGATCGACGCCGAAGCCGCCGCTTGACCACCGTTACCCGGCAGGCGCTCGGGAATTTTGGTCGTCCCGGGGCGGACGGGAACGCCCGCAGCATGCAATTTCTGATCCGGGCCGAGAGTCTTCCCAGAGTTGGGGATTAACTGGCGAAGTTTGGAATTTAGCCTCTCTCGATCTATCGGGAGGAACGTTGACATTCTCCCGGTTACCCCAAGGGGCGCAATTGCGTCTTCGGAAGACGGTATCGCGTTGACTAATCTTTCAGTCTGCGGGTTCTCCTCTGTCACGACACCCACAAACGGCATGTAAACAGGATGGTTCACCCCATACTTCATGATGAAGCACACGGCACAGAAGATCGCGAAGGATAAAACTGCGCCTTGAATCAATGCCCCGCCCCTGGGTTTAAAGGGCGCGAATGTATAGAAGCCTGGAATCCCGTCTCCACCGGGCAGTGCCAGCGCCTGCGCACGATTGCTTCTCCGGAATTCTGAGCGCAGGATCCATTGTCGAAGTAGTGACGCCAAGCCGTCGGCCAACAGCCGCCCACGAATGGATCTGCTTTCGGATTGGTCGAATATCGACAGCATCTCCTCGCCAAATCTGGCTCGGAAGTTGTGAGGATGCAAATGGAGTATGCCTTGATACATCCAGCGAAGCATCACGCCTCCTTCGGCTTCCGAGATTGCATTCGCAACCTGGCTTCGCGAACTACGGCGTCGAGGCGTGCGGTCTCAGCAGATAACACGGCGACCCCTTTGGGGCTGAGCCGGTAGTAGCGCCTGCGTTCATCGCCGGCCCGCTGTCCCGTTTCTTTGACCAGCCCCTGGTCCAATAACCTTTGCAGATTGTCGTAGAGTGTTCCGGGACCCAGCTTGTAACGGCCCTCGGACTGCCGGGTCACTTCCTGCATGATTCCATAGCCATGCAAGTCGTCCCCCGCGAGAGCCAACAAGATATGTAAGGTCGCCGGCGACAAGGGGAGGAATTCGGCCAAATCTTTCATAGTCGGATTCCGTTATATCGGAATCCGAGTGTACGGTCAAGGAAGTTCCGCTAAGATTGGGGTTGTGCAACCATGAATGTTGATTTTGTCCGCGAATATTGCCTAAGCCTGGCCCGGGCTACGGAGAGCCTGCAATGGGGCGAAACCCTATGCTTCAGGATCGGGCGCGGCGGCAAGATCTTCGCCATGCTGAGTTTGAACGAGGTACCTCCCGGCCTCTCGCTGAAAACGGACCCCGAGCGCTTTGCGGAGCTGACCGAGATCGAAGGTATCGTCCCCGCGCGTTATGTCGGGCGATACAAGTGGATCACACTGGAGCGGTTAGACGTGCTAGCGGCTCACGAACTGCAGAGCTTGATTAAGAATTCCTACCACATGGTGGCACAAAAGATGCCGAAAATAACCCTGCGAAAAGACGTTGACCGCAAGGTCGCAAGGTTCACCCAAGAACGCATTGCTTCTATACCGCAGTTGACTCTACCCCAGCAACCAGCTAGCCTCATAAGTCCCCAGTAGACTTCCAGCAAGATAAAGCTTGATGCGATCCCGCCAAACGAAACCACTCCTGTCGATTCTATTGAGCCTGGCGGGATTGCCACTAGTTTCAGCTTCGCCAATGCGGCCGGTTCGTGCGCCGCATGCAATCGTTGTAAGCGTGCACGAACTCGCATCCCGAGCCGGAGTCGAAATCATGCAGGCCGGCGGCAATGCTGTGGACGCCGCAGTGGCTACCGGATTTGCCCTGGCTGTAGTCCACCCACAGGCAGGAAACCTTGGCGGCGGTGGTTTCATGCTGATTCGCATGGCCGACGGAGCTACTCACTTCGTCGATTATCGTGAAAAGGCCCCGGCTGCGGCTGCCGCACAGATGTATCTGGATGCCCAGGGCAACGTCATGCCGGATGCCAGCACGATTGGCTATAAGGCCATCAGCGTACCAGGGTCGGTTGCGGGAATGGTCCATGCGCAAAGGAAGTACGGAAAACTGCCGCTTTCTAAAGTGATGGCACCGGCAATCAAGTTGGCGCGGGAGGGCTTTTCGCTGGCGTACGAAGACGCAGAAGATTTGCAGGACAGGGACTTGGGCAAGTTCACTGAATCACGCCGTGTCTTTCAACGAGACGGCAACTACTACAAGTCCGGAGAGACCTTCCACCAACCCGACCTGGCGCGAACCTTACAGCGAATTGCAGAGAAACCAGATGACTTTTATCACGGAGCCCTGGCCCGAGAGCTGGCCGCCGCCTTGCAGAAGGGAGGTTGCCTGATCACTACTCAGGATCTGGCAAGCTACGAGGTCAAAGAGCGCGAGCCAGTGCGCGGAACCTACCGCGGATATGAAATCATCGGCGCGCCACCGCCCTCTTCGGGCGGCATCGCGCTCATTGAAATACTTAACATTCTCGAAGGCTATAACCTCTCCCAGCTGGGAAACCGGTCTGCCGAAGCTATGCACTTGACCCTTGAGGCTTTTCGCCGGGCCTATTTTGATCGGGCAGACTTCCTGGGAGATCCCGATTTTTCCAGGATCCCCGTCGCCCAGCTTCTTGATAAGAAGTATGGTGCAGCCTGGCGCGAGTCTATTGATCCGGACCATGCCAGCCACAGTAAAGACTTGCAGCGTCCGGCAGTATTTTCGCAGCTCGAGCAGTACAGCCGCCTGCAAGCGGTTCACGAGCCCGAGCATACGACCCACTATTCGGTCGTCGACACGGATGGGAACGCGGTCGCAGTTACCACGACCCTGAATGACAGCTTTGGATCACGTGTAACGGCCGAGGGACTGGGCTTCCTCATGAATGACGAGATGGATGACTTCGCTTCGAAGCCTGGAGTACCCAATATGTTCGGATTGGTGCAGGGACCCGCCAATGCGATCGGGCCGGGCAAACGGCCTTTGTCTTCTATGGCGCCTACGATCGTCTTGAAAGATGGCAGGCTTTTCCTGGTGCTGGGCTCGCCCGGCGGAGCGCGTATTATCAGCACGGTGGCCAACATTCTTATGGGTGTAGTCGACTATGGCATGGATATCCAGAGAGCGGTAAATTCTCCTCGGTTCAACAACCAGTGGCTGCCCGAGGCAAGTGAAGTGGAGCCTGGTTTTTCGCCTGATACTCTGGCGCTGTTGCGCCGTATGGGACACGAGATTGTAGAAAGCAAGGGCTATTGGAGCGACGGGGAGTGTGTCGCGATAGACTCTAAGACAGGCGAGCGGCTGGGGGCGAGCGACGGACGGAATAACGGCAAGCCAGTTGGCTATTGAGGAAGAACGAAGATGCGTAAGGCGATGTCCACGTATGTGCTGGTGAAGGAGAGGCTGCATCCGGGCCTATTGGATAAGCTGGTGCAAGGCGGCGCGGAGGCGATTGAAATCTTTGCCGCGCGGCAACACTTCGATTACACCAGCCGCAAGCAGCATGTTCACGAAATTGCCGACTGGTTCAAGAGCACCGGCACTCCGCTGCACTCGTTGCACTCTCCACTTTATGCCGACTACGAATGGGGACGCTCGGGTGGCCCTCCGGTGAACATCGCTTCTCCGGACCGCGCGCAGCGGGTCGAAGCCATGGACGAGATCAAGCGCGCCCTGGAACTCGCTGAAGTATTGCCCTTCCCTTTTTTAATTCAACACATTGGAACGGGAAGCGAATCCTTCAGTGAACACAAATTTGAAGCCGCCATGACCTCCATTGAACACCTGCGGGCTTTTGCCAAGCCGCTGGGGGTGCGCATCCTTGTGGAAAATATTCCCAACGACCTCAGTTCGCCGGAAAAACTGATAGAAATGATCACCGGCGCCCACTTCACGGATGTGGGCGTCTGCTTCGATATTGGCCATGCCAACATGGCAGGCAATGTCTCTGAGGCGTTTGAAATCCTGAAGAGCCACATTCTGTCCACCCATATTCATGACAACAAGAAAGACCGCGACTCGCACCTCTGGCCGGGCGATGGTTCCATCGATTGGAGGGAAGCCATGGAGTTGTTGCGGTCGGCACCCAAAGTACCGCCACTGTTGTTGGAAATTGAAGGCGAGGAGCACCTGAGCCCAGTAGAAAAAATGCAAAAGACTTTCGCCAAGCTGGACGCGAGTTAACAACGCAGAGGAAGCGGCGGGCACGGAGGACTTAGGTTTTAGGTCTCCTCCGGACTCGGAGTTCGCTGCGATACTAATTGACCCTTTATGTCGCAAAGCACAATTTCGGAAGTCGGCAAACACGAAGGCCAGACTGTCACTATCAAGGGATGGCTATACAATCTGCGCGAAAGCGGCAAGCTGTTATTCCCCATCTTTCGCGACGGCACCGGCACGATTCAGGGGGTTGTTCCGAAGAGTGCGGTTGCACCCGAAGTGTTCGAAGCAGTAAAGGGCCTCACGCAGGAATCCAGTGTCATTGTCGAGGGAAAAGTTCGCGCCGACAAACGCGCTCCGGGTGGTTACGAACTCGATGTCAGCAATGTCGAGGTTTTGCAGCGGGTGTCCGAAGCCGACCCTTTTCCTATTTCGCTGAAGGAGCACGGCGTCGACTTCCTGATGGAACATCGGCACCTCTGGCTGCGCACGCCCCGCCAGGCCGCGATTTTGCGCGTGCGCGCAGAAATCATCAAAGCGGTGCGAAATTATTTTGACGACAATGGATTCACCCTTACTGATCCGCCCATCCTGACTCCCGCAGCCTGCGAGGGCACCAGCACGCTCTTCCCCGTCGACTACTTCGAAGAGCAAGCCTATCTCACCCAGTCGGGACAGCTTTATATCGAAGCAACTGCTATGGCCTTAGGCAAGGTCTACTCGTTTGGGCCGACATTCCGGGCGGAGAAGTCCAAGACTCGCCGCCACCTGACTGAGTTCTGGATGGTCGAACCGGAACTTGCCTACGCGACGTTGGATGACTTGATGGACCTCGGCGAGAATTTGATCGCCTTCGTAGTGACCCGCTGCCTGGAAAACCGTCGGGCCGATTTCGCCACCATCGGCCGGGACCTTACCCAACTGGAGAAAGTTAAGACGCGTTTTCCGCGCATCAGCTATGACGAAGCAGTTCAGCGGCTTCAGGACGGGCATGCCAAGGGTGCAATCGAGACAAAGTTTGAGTGGGGAGGCGATTTTGGCTCTCCCGATGAAACCTACCTCTCCTCACAGTTCGACCGGCCTGTGATGGTGCACCGCTATCCTGCCCAGGTGAAAGCGTTTTACATGGAGCCGGATCCACAGCGGCCCGAGTTGGCCTTGTGCGTCGACGTGCTTGCTCCGGAAGGTTATGGAGAAATCATCGGGGGATCGCAGCGCATGGCCTCTTACGACCTCCTCGTGCAGCGGATCCATGAACACAACTTGCCGGAAGAGGCCTTCAAGTGGTATCTCGATTTGCGCAAGTATGGCAGCGTTCCGCACGGAGGCTTCGGTATGGGAATTGAAAGGGTCGTGGCTTGGATCTGTGGGCTTGAGCACGTACGGGAAACGATTCCCTTCCCGCGGATGCTGCACAGGCTGTACCCGTAGAATATTTTCCCAGGACGGATTGTGCTCCCGACGTTGCTGAGCAAAATTTATGACGCGCATTAAGCCGGCATTTTCCAGCGTTGCTCCCAAAAAAATTCGAGTTATGGGCGTTCCTCTTGATCTCGGCCAATCCCGCCGCGGTGTCGACATGGGCCCTTCAGCCGTGCGAGTAGCCGGTCTCGAAGCCCGACTGGAAGAGCTGGGCCATATCGTCGAGGATGGTGGGAATGTAGTCGTCGCCATCCCCGAACAGAAAACCGTCGGTGCTCCAAATGCCAAATATCTGAAAGAGATTACCGCCACCTGCACCAAGCTGGCCGACCTTGTGCTGAAAACCATGGACGCCGGCGTGGTTCCCCTGGTGCTGGGAGGAGATCATTCGGTCGCTGCAGGAACCGTAACCGGCGTATCTGAGTTTTACCGCCGGCAAAACCAGCGTATCGGGCTGATCTGGATCGACGCTCATACCGACATCAATACTCCAGAAAGCTCTCCAAGCGGAAACGTACACGGCATGCCCCTCGCCGCGATCACGGGGCTGGGACCAGCGGAACTGTCCCATATCTACAATTTTTCGCCGAAGGTGAACCCGGATAATTGTGTCCTGGTGGGAGTGCGGGATATCGACGCGGTGGAAAAGGAAAACGTCCGCCGCGCGGGTATCGAAGTCTTCACCATGCGCGACATCGATGAGCGCGGCATGCGCACCGTGATGGAAGAAGCATTACGTGCCGCCGGCCGGGGTACCGTGGGCTACCACGTATCGCTCGACATGGATTGGATCGACCCGGAAGACGCTCCCGGAGTGGGAACGCCGGTTCGGGGCGGAGCTACTTACCGTGAGGCCCATCTGGCAATGGAAATCATCGCTGACCATGGACGGATGCTGAGCTTCGAGATCGTCGAAGTAAATCCTGTGATTGACGAGCACAACCGCACCGCTGACCTCGCCGTGGAACTTGCGCTCTCGGCGTTCGGGAAGAAGATACTCTGATCTGAAGCAGCAGTGCTGGTCTCTTCGTTTCCTGCCTCAGCCTGAGTCTCCATCCCATATAATTCGTCGCAACTTCCATGGCGCAGAGAAACCCAAAAGCTCCAGCCGACCGAAATCTGGGGGATAACAGCCGGGTTTTGCTGGTCACTACGGATAAAGATGCGCTTTCGGAGTTCCGCCAGGTTCTTCCCCTAACACTTGAAAGCCTGCTCGTTGCCGATCTGGAGGCGATGTCAGCGGAGCTTGACCGTGCGTGGGCCGATGCGGTCATCCTCGATCTGGACGTGATTGCGTCGACGGTCAGTTCATCGGTAAACCGCCTGAAGGAAATTAGAGAGGCCTATCCGGACGTGGTGATCGTGGCGCTCACGCGTTCGCGCAACCGGGCGGAGCGATTGAAAGCGCAGGAGGCTGGAGCCGATGAATTTTTCCTGGCCCCGGTGGAGGCCCAGGAACTGCGTATCGTGCTGGAGCATGCCATCGCTAAGCGGCGACTTGAACTCGAAGACCGGCAATTGCGCGAAGAGATCGCGGAAAAGTACACATTCGGAGAAATTATCGGCGGGTGCGAGGCAATGCAGGCCCTATACGATGCCATCTCAAGGGTCGCCGCCAGCAATTCGACGGTGCTGCTCCGTGGGGAAAGTGGTACCGGCAAGGAATTAGCCGCACGGGCCATTGTGACCCTAAGCCCCAGGAGCGAAAAGCCGTTCATTTCCCTGAACTGTGGCGCCCTCCCGGAAAACCTGGTGGAAAGCGAACTTTTCGGACACGAGCGAGGGGCATTCACCGGCGCAGACAGCGCCCGCCCCGGGCATGTTGAGCTGGCCGATGGTGGGACCCTGTTCCTCGATGAAATCTCATCCTTGGGATTGGGCCTGCAAAGTAAAGTCTTACGAGCGCTTCAGGAAAAAATGGTGACCCGTCTGGGCGGAAAGCATCCACGAAAAATTGACTTTCGCCTGATCGCTGCCACCAATGACAATCTTGAGGAGATGGTCGAGGCCGGACGCTTCCGGGAAGATCTTTACTACAGGATTAACGTTATTCCCATCGACCTTCCCCCTCTGCGCGAGCGCCAAGCCGATATTCCGCTATTAGTGGATCACTTCTTGCGAGCCTATTGCACAGCCAACCAGGTGCCGCTAAAGCGGGTTGAACCGGATGTGCTGGAAGCTCTCGAAGACTACGCCTGGCCTGGCAACGTAAGGGAGCTGGAAAATCTGGTGCAACGCTTGGTATTGATGGTGTCCGACGGAGTCATCCGTCTGAAGCACTTGCCGCAGCCGATCCTGCACGCCAGCAGCGCCAAGCAGGAGGCGCTTCTGATTCCAGAGAGGGGAGTGTCGTTTGACGAGGAGATGTCGAGGATTGAAGTTGCGTATCTGCAAGCCGCCCTGCAGCGTACGGGGGGCCGCAAGGCTGCGGCGGCTGCCCTGCTGCGCATTCCTCCGCAAAAAATGAAATACCTTTGCAGGAAATATGGGTTGTCCGCGGCGCGAAAGGGTTAAAGTTTAACCCTTCATAGGTTAATTTTTAACCCTGTGCATAGCAATTAATCGTTCATTCCCGAGATCGGCACTCGTTTTAGGCGATTTTTGGGACAATAACCAACTCAGAGGTGCCTATTGAGTTTGGCTATCTGCTTGCAACTACCAAATGCAGATCGGAATAGTGGCCGGTCGAAACTTCGAAGTCAAAATCTCTGAGGAGACCTTAATAACATGGCTATCCAGAAAAAGTCCCTGATCACCAACCTGAGCGCTACCAAGAAAGCCGTTGTCGCCAGCAATTCCTCTGCCCCGACATCTTCTCCGGCGACCTTGAACCCGGGCAGAATGTTGCTTAAGAGTGCGGGTGCAAAAAACTTTAAATCTGTGGGTGCAAAAAACTTCAAGTCGGCGGGCGCCAAGAACTTCAAGAGCGCTGGGGCCAAGAACTTCAAGAGCACGGGCGCGAAGAACTTCCGCGCAATGCAGTAGCACTTCGAGGTAGTGTCGAGGTTGACGTAACGAGGGCTGCGGAGATATCCGCAGCCCATGGTTTTTACCAGACCCTCCGCCCGACGAAGTTAACTGCGTTTTCCACGAGCAGGCCGCCCAGGCTGCGGCGTGGCCCATATACTCTGGCCGTTCCAACCATCCCCGGCCGTAAAAAACCATTTAAGTTATCCACTTCCAGGTCAGCCACATAGAAGTTTGGTGGCCTTAGGCCTTCATATTTTGTCAGGTCAATGAGACCAGACTCGATTTGAGTTGCCATCGGAGCTACGGTAAGGGTTTGGGCTTTACGAATACCGAAGACACCGTCCACCTGCAAGCTCGCATTCAGTCCAGCACGGAGCTTATACATGTCTGGCTCAGAAAGATAAAGGCGGGCACGCAGCCTGGCGAGGTCAGCTACCTCTAGAACTTGGGTTCCCTCAGTCAGGTAGGACCCCAGCCGATCACTTGGCCGCCGTGTCAGGACGACCCCTGAGATCGGGCTCTTCAACTCAAGACTGGCGGAAGCCAGTTTGAGCTCGCCAGCCTGCCGGTCGAAGTGCTCCCGCTCCTGGAGGGGCGCGCCAATATCCTGATTGTTCATGGTCGCAGAGATGACTCGGGCAGACGCCTCTTGGTAAGATGCCTGGCTGCGTGCCAATTTGGACTCGATATCCAGACTTCGCAGGCGCACCAAGGGCTGCCCGGCCGTCACCCGCTGTCCCTCTGCGGCATAGACAGCCACGACCGTTCCCGGAACTAGCGTTCGAATCCCTGCATGGGACGTGGGCTCCAGCATAAATCTGCCTTCGGCGGTTTCGTGCCAAAGTGGCAAAAGCATGATTAGAAGCACGGATGCTACCGCTGCAAGCGTGCGCGGCAATGTAAACCAGGCACGTACTCGGTCTCGTTTGTCGAGATAAACGAATTTCATGAAGTTCACCAAGGTTCGGATTCTGGAACGGAAGATCAGACCCGCCGTGGCCACCTCCGGAACAAATGACCACTCCGGATTGAAATTGCGGAAGGCATTCCCCACGAAGCGGGCTAACACGTACAAAACCAGATAGCTGTAAATCCCCGAAAGAATGGCGTAAACGGCAAATCCCACCCGGCGCCGCTTGGGGATATACGGCACCTCAACCGGTAACCGCCAGATATACTTCTTCACCCAGGACGATACATAAATAGTGGACGACTCCTTCAGGTCGCCAATGCCCAGAACTTCACTGAGCATGTAGTACCCATCCAGCTTGATTAGTGGGTTCCAATTGATCAGGATCACGCCAAAGCCGGTAATCAGAATGACGGTATACGCGAAATCGTGCAGCACCGTTCCCGGGGCGGTGCCCCACCAGACGGGGGTAGCAAGGGCGCAAACCATAAGCTCCGACCAGACCCCGGCGACGCTGATCATTAACCGCTGCGTTCGATCGGCGGTGACCATTCCTTCCGTTGTATCGGTGTAAAAGGCAGGGCTAAGGTAAATGAGTGCAAAGCCCATCGAATGGACGCGTCCACCATAGTGCTTGCACGTCAAACCGTGCGCCAGTTCGTGAATACACCCGAGGACTGAACCCAGCAACCAGAATGCGGCAACATCTCCCCACGTCTTGTCAGCAAAATTGTAGAACTGAAAAGTGTCATGGCTGACTTCACTCCAGTGAGTCACGAAGATGATGCACATGAAGAGGAACGCAGCCAAGGTAAGCAAGGTGAACCACCAGGTGTAGATAAAGCCCACTGTGTTATGGAGCCAATCCAGAAACCGGTCGGGATTCATTGCCGGAAACATAATCAGCGAGAGGTCACCGCTTTTCTTCTTGGCACTTAACGCCTTCCTGCGTTCCGCCGCCGTTTTCTGCATCATGGTGACGTTCTTTTCGAGAGGGGTCTTGTACCAGAAATCCATGGCATCAAGGCCTTCTGCCACCTCCCGAACGTCGTCCGGGCTGATCTGCGTTCCTGATTCCTTGAAGTAAAGTTCAGCCACGTCTTCGTAAGAACGTTGGCCATCGAAGAGCCTGGCGAACATCCAGTTTTGTGGGGTAAGCGTGAAGATGGCATCCACGCCTGGAACATAAGCCTTCACCACAAGAGCACCCTCATGTATGTGCTCCTTGGCGACGATGTCGGGATGCAGACGCGGGAAGCGCTGGCTGACGATCTTTGCCGGCATCTCCGGCAACACCTGGTTCAGCGCTTCGGTGATGTTCATTGCGGGTTGGGAACGAGGACGTTTGTGGACATTCCCGGGCGCAATTCACCCCGGTTCCCCACCAGTTCTGCCAGCACTTCAATCGTTGCGCTCGAGGGATCAACTACTGGACTGACCTCTGTCACTCGAACTGTGTGCTTCTCGTCGGGAAGATTGGAACTGGTAAGGGAAAACTGCGACCCCTTCTTCACCCGCCCCATGAAGTGTTCCGGTAAGGTAAATCGCACCAGTAGTGGGGCTTCGGCGGTGACCCAAAACGTTCGTTCACCGTGATTGACTTCCTGCCCGGCACGAATATAGCGCCTGGCAACGATGCCTTCGAAAGGCGCCATAATGCGGGTCTTCTCCAGTTCGAGCTCCAGCGAACGCTCCGCATGTTGAGAATTGACCAGTAATTCCTGGGCGCGCTGGACATCGTACTTGTCCGACTCCAGTTTGTAGCGGTCGTGATCGAGCTGTTCTTTGGAAATGATCTGTGCATCCCACAGTTTCTGAGCGCGCTCATAATCACTCTGCAAAACCTTGGCCTCAGCCTGCCAGTTTTTCAAATCAGCGTCCAGGCTGCGGGTCTTGGCACGGGCAGCTTCCAGGTCGGCGGCAAGCTGGCGGTCATCCAGCTGCGCCAGGATTTGCCCTTGCTTCACTCGGGTCCCGGGCTCGACCAGGATTTTGGAAACCAGCCCATCGCGTTGTGCTTCCACGTCCACTTGGTGTTCTACAACCAGCGGGCCGGATGCGACAAAAACTGCTTCGGAGGGGGTCGTCGCGCTCTTCGAAGCAGCCGCCAGCGGCGCAGCCGCGACAACCTCCTGCGAAGCGTTCTCACCGCAGCCCATAAGACCGAGCGAAGCACATGCCAGCAGCCAAGCACTAACCCGATGCCGCGTCATCTTCTTCCTCCCGCTCTCTACCATCCGAACCACGACCATAGCTTCGCGTAAACCCACAACAAAGGGGCGCGCAGCAAGACATAGCCCGCGGGACGCCACCCAACGCGGACCTTACCCCGCCCCTCCATTCCGGTACGAATCACATTGTCACTATTAATGAGTGCAACTCGGGCAAAGAAGACATGGCGATCACCCTGCGTCTCGCCCTTGGGGCTTACTACGGAGACCGCGCCACGAAAAATCCGGGTGGGAAAACCATTGAGCTTGATGGCTGCCGGCTCATCTGCCCGCAACAGCGTGGCGTCAGTGTCGTCAATCGCCACGTCTGCCACGGCGCGCGAGGCGTCTACTATTTCGGCGAAACTATCGCCAAACTGCAGGCGGCGTCCCACGAAATTCTCCACATGCGGCGTAGCTACGATGCCATCGATAGGCGAGCGCAACTGCGTGCTTTCCAGCAACTGATTCGAGCGGGCGACTTCCGCTTTCCAATAGTCTGCCTGCACTCGTTGAATGCCCGCCTCCGTCCCATCGTTTGCCGAAAGCGCTCGGTTCATTAACAAGAGCGCCGTCCGATACTTTGCCTCGGCTGCCGCGACGGCGGCCCGATAATCCCAGGGTTCCATCTCAGCCAAGAGCTGACCTTGGCTAACGCGCTGTCCCTCGTGCACAAGCACCCGCTGTATTACTCCCTCGACCTGAGGTTGCACCTGGGCCCGATTCAGCGGCGCAACCACAGCATCGCCTTCGACTCGCATGGGAAGCGGCACCGCAATCAAGAACAGCACCACCAGCGCGGCCACGGAAAGGCTGAAGGTCCGCCGCCGCTTCTCCATGGCCATAAATCTCCGCTTCTTTTCGAGCACCGGCTCGAGAATGGAGATAAACGGTACTTCTTTGTAGATCTGGGCGTTACGCAAGGCGACCGTCGCCTGTCCAGCCAGCACTTTAAGGATTTCCAATTGCGCCGGTGTCAGGAAGTCCGGATCGCTGCTTTCGACCGACAGGATCCCAACCCGGCCGGTGTCATCCGACAAAGGAAAGGAATAAAACGCACGCATGCCGGTTTCGGCAAAATACTTGTGAAACTTGGCCTTGGTCTCCTCGCGCTCGGCGTCAATCTCCTCCCCATGTTGCCGAACTTGAATTTCTTCCTGCGAAAGTGCCGCCCATTGCAACACATCGTGCAAAGGCGCGATCTCCGGGGAATCGGCATTCACCTGCGCAAGGCCCGTAATCGCGCTGAGCTTGAACTTTCCCCGCTGATCCAGAGCAATCGCCGCCCGCTCGTAAGGAATCACCGCCTGCGGAGCGTTGACGATAGTCTGCAGCATTCGCTCCAGGTTCAGCGTAGACGTAATTTCATGGCTAACGGTGACCAGGGTCTCCAGGATCTCGACTTTGCGTTCGGCCTGCAAAAGACTGGCGTTATGCAAGGCTCCCGCCGCCGTTTCGCAAATCGCAGTGAGGAGCGAGAGGTCGTCTTCGTCAAACGGCATCCCATCCATGCGGTTCACCGCCTCGACCACCCCAACCAGGTTTTCGCGGTCAATGACCGGCGCGCACATCAGCGAGAAAGCCGCTCCATTATCCACACCGGAATTTCGCTTTAGTAACCGGGGATCGTCAGCCGAATCAATCAGGATGGAATCGCCGCTGTCCGATACCTCAGCAGCAATGCCTTCGGCACTGGCCTGGACAGTACCGATCGAAACTGCCGGGTCGAATCCCGACGAAGTGCTCAGAACAAGGTTCTGGTCTCCTCCCACCATCCAGAGATTTACCGCTTGCACGTTGAGGATCTCGGCAAACTTGGAGGCCACAATGGGCAGCAGCTCATTCATCTCCAGCGTCGAGTTCAATACTTTTTCGATGTCGTAAAGCTGAGCCAAACGCGAGATCGATCGCAGACTTTCGTTGCGTTCACTCTCATAGCCGAGTCCAGCCGCAATCGCGATCGCCGCGGTGTCTGCCATGTCCACGACAGGGTTAAGCATCTCTTCATCGAAGGGAATTTCGAAGGAAATCACTTCAATGGCGCCGACGAGCGTGTCGTCAGCCACGAGCGGAACGTAAGCCAGAGAGAGCACCGTCCTGCGGATATCGAGGTGAGCATAATCCTCGCGAGTCAGAGCTGTGGGTTCACAGGAAAACGGCTCTTTGCTCTTGGCCACCTCGCCCAAAGTGCCGTCGTAGTAGTCGACTTTGTTGTGTGAGACCTTGACATCGCCCAGGATCGATTTCGGCGTCCAGGACGGATTTGCCTGATCTTCGACGACGTAAACGACCACCGCCGAACCTGGAACCAGTTCCGCCACCTTGGCCGAGATTATCCGGGCGCGAGGAGCGACCTCGCGTTCGCCAAGAAGTCTGGCAGCAAATTCACCCAGGAGAAGCGAAGAATCCGGAATCTGCGTGGCCATGCAAGTAGTTCCGTGGAGGTTCTATATTCGGCGGAACAAGGGAAAGGAGGCGCTGCGCTTGCAATTTCCAGTGCGTTCCCTTAACGTGACGGGCAATGTAACAAAGGGGTCAGGCGGTGTCAATGTTATTACTACACGCAATGCAGGCTATTAACGGCTGTTATACGCAGATTTGAGGTGCGAAAGGGACCGATTTGGACATCAGTGTAAGAAAACAGGCCAGTTCTCAGGTGATCAAGCTTCGCGGGAATCTTAAGTTGGGGGTGGCCGCCGACAGCTTCAAACAACTTCTCGATGAACTGGCGGGGAACAATGAAACGCAGATTGTTCTGAATGTTGAAGAAGTCCCGATCATGGATTCCAGTGGTATCGGTGTCTTGGTCCGCGGACTTACGGCCATGAAGCAGCGCGGCGGGTCCATCAAACTGGTGAAACCCTCGAAAATGGTGCTACAGACTCTGAAGCTTGTTGCGGTCATGAACTTATTCGAAATCTTCGACGAAGACGAAGCGGCGGTAGCCTCCTACCAATAAACGCCTTGGTGGTTTGGGTTAAAGATGGCTAAACCCGTGGCCTGTAAGCTTTTCCACTCCAAAGTAACCTGCGTTCGCCCTAAAGTTCCGTTAGTCTAGCGCCGATAGCTTACAGGCATCGCACCGCAGTCCGCGGCATCCGTTTGCTTTGCGACCGATACGTTTGGGCACTTACATAGACGGAGAACGATTGTGATTTCCCTGAAGAAGTACCTGGACATGGAGAATACCCCGCCGGCTCCGGCCGAGGTGCAGGAGCCGTCCAGTGAATTACTTCTGGCCACGCTGAAGTCCTATCGGGCCGCACTGCAAGCCATGGGTAAGAGCGGAGCTCAGGCGTGTCCCGGTGTAGGCTCTGACCTACAGCAGGCGCTGGCCAAGCTTGAGCCAGGGCTCTCAGGAAATCCGACACCAGCCATTGTCTTACAAACGGAAGCGATGGTAGAGGAGTTATTGCAACAGTGGGGTGGGCGTTCAGAAGACTATTTCAAAGCTAAAGCCAAAGAGGTCAAAGAGTTACTTATCGTTCTGGCCCACACAGCACAGTCGGTTGGCGACCGCGACCAGCGCTATACCAACCAGTTCAGCGAATTCACCACCCGACTTCGAACAATCGCCAACCTGGAAGACCTCACCCAGATCCGTACCTCGCTGTTCCAAGGCGCGAGTGAGCTCAAGAACTATGTGGACCGCATGGCGGAGGATAGCAAGAACTCCGTAGCACAACTAAGGGCGGAGGTTTCCACCTATGAAACCAGACTGCGTGCCGTCGAAGAACTTGCTTTGCGGGACGCCCTTACCGGACTTGCTAACCGTCGTAACATCGAAGAGAGACTCGAGTGGCGTATCGTTCACCAGCAGTTATTTTGCGTAGTCAGCCTTGACCTTAACGGTCTAAAACAGGTGAACGACACCCACGGGCACCTTGCCGGAGACAACCTGCTCAAGCAATTCGCGCAGGAACTCCGATCGAACGTCGGCTCGTCCGGAATGGCGGGACGGTGGGGTGGAGATGAATTTATCGTGATC
>JADMIO011827080.1_pt1 | contig 32231 bp, 35 predicted proteins | sample 8958161 | NCBI WGS metagenome assembly JADMIO01 (sample SAMN16585339, study PRJNA669376) | soil metagenome | isolation source: Crop rotation soil | place: USA: Cullars Rotation, Alabama | collected 2011
GGCCGCGACTTCAAGTCACGTGAATTCCAAGCTTCGGATCCCACTGTGCTGGAAAGTCGTCGATGTCGATGGTGACGGCAAGCGGGACTTGCTCGCGGCGTTCGCCCCGGACCCAAAAAACTTCGATGGCCCCGAGCGGCGGATGGGATTCATGACGCGGACGAGCGATCCCTACGCGCTGTGGAAGATTCACGCTGTGAGTGCGGCGGCTGCACCAGCGACCAAGCGCTATTCGCACGGTATTGGCCTGGGGGATATCAACCGCGATGGCCGATCCGACATCCTCTGCAGGGAAGGTTGGTGGGAAGCGCCGCCAGCGAAAGTGGAAGGCGAATGGACCTTTCACGCTGCGCCGCTGGGCGAAGACTGTGCGCAAATGTATGCCTTCGACATCGATGGTGACGGCGATAACGACGTGCTATCAACCGCTGCGCACAAAGTGGGCATGTGGTGGCACGAACAGCTCGCGGATGGCAAATGGCAAACGCACCTGATCGACGACAGCTTCACGCAGACGCACGCCCTGTGCATTGCCGACATGAACGGCGATGGTTTGACCGACTTCGTCACTGGCAAGCGCTGGTGGGCGCACGGTCCTAAAGGAGACATCAATCCGGGCGATCCGGCGGTGCTATTCTGGTTCGAGCTACAGCGTAAAGACGGCAAGCCGACGTGGATTCCACATCAAATCGACCACGACAGTGGTGTGGGGACGCAGTTTGAAGTCGCCGACGTGAACGGCGACGGGCTGCTCGATGTCGTCACGTCGAACAAGAAAGGCGTGCGGTATTTTGAGCAGGTCAGGCAATGAGCCGCCGCGCTTCGGCAAACACGGAGTCGAACATCGGCTCCGTTAGCTTGCCGGTGAACGTGTTCTGCTGGCTCGGATGATACGACCCAAGCAGCCAGCGACCGCCCGCAAGGGACACTTTCGCGCCGTGAGCGAACTTCGGCATGGGGCCACTGTACCAACTGCGTTGGCGTGCCTCAGCCACAACCGCCCGCCAGGCAATCTGCCCCAACGCCAGCAGCACCTTAGGCTTCACATTTTCAAGGGTCTCATCCAGCCACTGCCGACAATGGGCGATCTCCTCCGGCAGCGGCTTGTTGTCCGGCGGCGCACAGTGGCAAACAGCCGTAATCGCGCAATTGATAAGAGTGAGGCCGTCATCGCGGCTGACCGACGTGGGCTGATTCGCAAAGCCGGCTTTATACAGCGCTCTGTATAACCAATCGCCACTGCGATCGCCGGTGAACATGCGGCCCGTCCGATTGCCGCCGTGAGCCGCTGGTGCCAGCCCGACAATAAGCAACTTCGCCGTTGCGTCGCCAAAGTTCGGCACCGGGCGGCCCCAATATTCCCATTCGGCAAACGCTCGCCGTTTTTCCTTAGCCACTTGCCGACAATAGGCTCGCAGCCGCGGGCATCGCTCGCAACCGACAATCTGCCGGTTCAACCGCAGCCATTGCCTTGGGGATGCAGTCGTCACTGCGGCGCTTTCTCAAAACCGGCTTTGACTAGATCGTCGAAGCCGGCCTTCAGCGGCCGCACGTCATAGCCCTGCTTTTTGAGAATGTCGCCGCACAGCAGGGCGCGGCCGCCGGCGCGGCAGTGCGTATAGACGATCTTGTCTTTTGGCAGCGACTTCAATAGTTCCGGCAGTATCTCGTCTTGATTCAGTTTGCTTTGGGGCAACAGGACCGCGCCTTTCAGATGTCCCGCGTCCCATTCGCGCTGCTCGCGCACATCAACCAGGACCGCCTTGCCGGACTTGAGATTGTCCTTGATCGTATCGAGCGAATCCTTCGTGTGCGTCGTTGGATCCTGCGCGAAGACCATCCTGCCAGTAGTAAAGATTGAGAGCAAAACGGTGTTGAATATGCGGCGGAGCATGGTGAACCGAGGTTAGAGGTTGGAGATCATAGGTTGGGTGTCAGTTCGCGCTGGCTTTCGTGCCCCGCAGCACGATGTCGTCCCAGTCGGCCGTGTCGTCGAAGGTGCCCACACCGATGCGTCCAGAGGCGAACGTCTTGTCATTGGCCGTCATCACCGGCTTTTGCATGTCATCGAAATAGATTTCGATCGTGCCGTCGCTCGGCTTGCGCACGACCTTAACCGTGTGCCAGTTGTCGTCCCAGTCGGTGCCGCTGGTGCTGGTGATCGAGATCTTCTTGCGGTCCGCGCCGTTGACAATAAATATCTGATTCGCATGCTCGTCGGCCTTCTTGCCCAGATGAACATAATAAAAATGCGCTGGGTCTTGATAGCCAAACACGACAACGGCATCGCGGTGGCCGTAATCCGGGTGCGTGCTCCGCACGCGGCCGGTGAACTCCATGTCGCTGACGGTCACATCTTTCTGAATCGCCACGTTCGTCGGGCTGCGGTGCGGCGGCTTCGCGGTCGTCTCCTTCTTGAACTGGCTGAAGACATGCCCGCCATCGACCTGCTTCACCTGCCACTGCGCCGCATCGAGCGGCAGCCAGCGGTCAGCGCCTTTTTCAAATTGCTCCTCGAAGACAATCGGCAACGTGCCATCGGCGGCGAAGGCGATCGATGCTGCGACCAGCATCCACGTGAGCAAGAACATCGGCGGTTTGGTCATCAGGTCGTCCTTTTCGTCGATGAATCGGAACTTGCCGAATCTAACCTAAGGGCGAAGGAATGTGTACATCCAGGCAATGGCGGTTGAAAATCGCTGTAAGATTCCTCGGTTTAGCGCTACCAATATAGGGCGGAGGCACGATTCCGTTGGTGGGCGACGATCTCGATTCCCGGTTCAGACGATGGCTCGACGAGCACGCAGCCGCCGTTTGGAAAATCGCTCGCGCTTATACGAGTTCAGCCGAGGATTGTCAGGACCTGGTTCAGGAAATCCTGCTGCAAGTCTGGCGATCGCTGCCGCAGTTCAACGGGCGAGCCAGTGCCGCGACGTGGGCCTATCGCGTAGCGCTCAACACGGCGCTGACGTGGAAGCGAAAGGCCTTTCGCCTCCCGAACCAGCAACCTCTTTTGGAAGTTGAAGATCAAGCAGCCGCGGGGCACAACGCGGCTGACAAGCTTTCGCAGCGCGAGTCGATCGAACGTCTGTATGCGGCGATCCGGCAACTGCCGAAATCCGACGCGGCGCTGATCCTGCTGTTTCTCGACGATCTTAGCTATCGCGAGATGGCCGAGATTATTGGCATTTCCGAGACGCATGTCGGTGTAAAGCTCAACCGCGCGAAGAAGGAGCTCAACAAGCTCTTGGGGGGCGATCATGGACCCTGACGAGATGAAACAGGTTTGGCAGTCACAGCCGCCAGCCGCGCGGAAACTTTCCGGTCAGCTTCTGCTTCAGCAAGTGCAGCGCAATCAGCGCTCGTTCAATGCCATGATCCTTTTGCGCGACGTGCGCGAAGTGGGGGTCGGTATCTTGATGGTGCCGGTCTGGATCTTTCTGGGTGTCCACTGGCATCTGCCGTGGACGTGGTACTTGGCCGTTCCGGGGATTGTGTTTGTCGCTGGTTTCATGGTCGTCGATCGTTGGCGCCGCAAGCCGGCGACAAGCTCCGCCGACGAGCCGCTTGTGGCCACGACCACGCGGTCTCTCGCTGAGGTCAACCATCAGATTTGGCTGCTAAGAAATATTTTTTGGTGGTACATCCTGCCGCTTCTCGCTCCGGCTGTGCTGTTCTTGATTCATGTGGCCTGGAAGACGCGCAACCAAGGGTGGAATGCGGTGATCGTATTGGTATTTACGGCCGCCGTGTTTGCAATCGTCAATGTTTTTGTCTATTGGCTCAATCAACGAGCGGTGCGCAAAGAGTTGGAGCCGCGCCGACAGGAGCTTGAAGTCTTGCTCGCGAGCCTGCGGGATGAAGCGACCTCGACAAATTCGTAGCCTGCATTTCAGTCGCCCTTACCGCCGTCGCACACTCTGAACGGACCAGTCCTTCGTCTGATTGCCGCGGTTTAATTCAAATGTGAGCTCGCTTTCGCTATTAAACTTCGGCGGCAAGCTTTCTTCGGTGATATCGACGAGCGGCGCATCGGCGGCGTTGTATTCCTTCCGCTGACCCGTGACGATCGGCGCGGAGATTTGTACGTTTTTTCGGCCCGCGACCGCCTGAGCCGTGTAGCTGCCGCCCTTTATTTCAACGGTGATCGGCGCGCCCTTGCCGTCGGCCGGGGCAAAAGAAATCACGCCCTTGGAGAGCGGCTGGCCATCTACAGTCACCGTGCCGCTCACGGTGCCGAGCGCTGGTCCACAACCGAGGAGCAGCGCGGCAAAGCAAGACCCGATAGCTGCGTACGCTGTCTGATTAGAAGTCATCGCCGATCGTTTCGCCTTTGTCGGCCGTTAGCACTGCGTTCCAGGTCTTGAGCGTGATCTTTGCCGAGACGTTGCGGACGCTGCCGTCGCCCATGCCAACTACAACGACCGAAGGATGGCCGCCGCTGGCGGTCGTGGGATCGCAGGTGCCCGTGGGTCCAATGGTCGGTCCGGCTTGCGGAGCTTTCCAGCTTTTGATGTTGTTGTTGGCCGGGTCGGCGATCATCGCGGTCGAGTACTGCGTGCCAAAACCGGGAAAACCGGGAAAAGAGCTTGTGCTGGCCGCGCCGGGCCAATAAACGATTGGGTCACCCGTGGTGAGATTAACGGCGGGCCAAACCGAACGGCCATCGGTGGCGCTATTGCCGCCAGCCCGATTGCGACATAACGCCAGGTGTTCGACAAACAGCACGGTATTCGAGGTGCCGTCGGTACACTGCGCGGCACGAGGATATTGCGTGCCGTTGAACCACACCTGACCGTTGACGTTGTACGTGTTGAGGTTCCAGCCGGCCCCTTGGCCACTGCGCTGAATGCCGCTGCTGTCGGAGCGACAGATATAAGCGTTGACCGTGAGGGGCCGCGTCGAGGCGTTATAGTACGCGCTAGGCTGCCCCGAGGGCAGACTGTCGTACATCGCCTGCAGCTCCATGAACGGCAGAATGGCCCAAAATGTTGAGCACTGTTTGAGCGTGGTGCTGTCCTTGGGCCAAGGGAACCCAAAGTGCGGCAAGTATCCAAAAGTATCGTGCAGATTGTGCGTGGCCAGTGTAATCTGCTTCATGTTGTTGGAGCATTGTGTCCGCCGAGCGCTTTCGCGGGCGACCTGCACCGCGGGCAGGAGCAAAGCGACCAGCACGCCAATGATGGCGATGACAACCAGCAGTTCAACAAGAGTAAAGCCAAGTGCTGATTTGCACTCGCGGTGATTGTTGGACATTTTTCTCGGGCAAACGGTAGATCTACGAGTCTAATACGCGTCGGTTGCTTGCCGGATTATAGATGCGGATGGCCGCAATGCATCGAAATTTGGAAATATTTCAAATAAATTTTCGGGGTCCCTCTGCGGCGGCCAGCGACGAGAGCCAAGCCAACACTGGTGGAGTGATTTCAACGACGACATAATTTGATCGCTTTTCCGCCGCAGCACAGGTGCGCAAGCCGCTTCGTGGCGCCACGGCCATTGGCTCGGTGTTAAGCGAGATGCCCCATGCCGCGCCTTCGCACGTTTATCGCTGTCGAAATATCGCCCAGCGTGATCGCGCGAGCTGGTGATTTGATCGACAAACTGCGGATCGCGCCGGTGGAAGTCGCCTGGGTGCGGCCGCAGCAGATGCATCTGACGTTGAAATTTCTGGGCGCTGTGCCCGATGTCGATACGCCCGATATTTGCCGCGTGTTGGATAAAGTCGCAGCGACTTTCGAGCCCTTTGAAATCACCTGCCGCGGCGTGGGGGCATTTCCGAATCTTCGCGATCCGCGCACGCTTTGGATCGGCATTGAAGACGGCGCGGACGAGCTCAAGCGACTGCAAGCAGAGATCGACATGGCGCTGAAAACGGAGCTCGGCTATGCGAAAGAGCAGCGCGGCTTTCATCCGCACCTGACGATCGGCCGCGTGAAGCGCGAATTGCCCGGCGGTCACGGCGAATTGTCGCAGCTCCTGGAAAAATACGCCCAATTCGACGCCGACCTGGCCATCATCGACGAAGTGGTTACGTTCGCTAGCTTTCTAAGTCGTAAGGGGCCTCAGCACGATGCACTGGGACGCGCGGTCCTCGGTGGCAAGTGAACGCGCGGCAGCCCTTTTGCTATAATGGCCAGAGGAAATCACTACGCAAGCAGCCGGCTTGCCCAACACGCGGAGTCTCGCTCATGCGATCGGCACATTTCTTGACGCTCGCTTTGACGTGGTTGCTTATCCCGTCAGTAGTTGTCCCGTCGGTATTCGCTCAGAACTCGGCCCTGAATCAGCTCGAGCAAGGTTTGCAGCGGCCATCGAGTTCCACTTCACCGTCTGCTTCGGCCCCAGAACCGGGCTATTTGGGGTTCATCCCGCATGAAGAGGCCGATCAAGGTCGCGGCGTGCGCGTCGAGTCCGTGAAGCCCGGCGCTCCCGCGGCACAAGGAGGAATGAAGGCCGAAGATTTGATTACCGCCGTGGATGGAAAGACGGTGACCAGCCTGGATCAACTTGACGGCCTTCTCACGCGCACCGTCCCTAATCAAAAAATTGCCATCACGGTCGATCGCGCTGGCTTGAAGCAGACGCTCAATATCACGCTGGGAACAAAGCCCAAGACGGCGGCAGCCGAGCCGAGCGGCGCGCCTTCGTTAACCGCTCCTGCCCTTACGCCGCCGGCCTCTGCGTCCTCGTCACCATCGACACTGCCTTCGTTCACGCCGCCCGGCCCCGCGTCGTCGAGTACCGCCCCGTCCCTTACATCGCCGGGTACTTCGTCCCCCAGCACCTCGCCGTCACTGTTACCGGCCACCGGCTCAACCTCTCCGGCTACTTCGCCCAGCTTCAGCGGGCCAGACAACGCACCACGAACGCCCGGCATCGTTGCCCAGCCACAAACACTGCCATCGGCGACCGAGCCGTCGTTCGATACGCCCCCTGCCACCTCAGGGAGCGTACTTAGCTCCGGCCGCGCGTCGCTTGGCGTGCGGCTGCCGCAGCCCGGCGCAAGCACTTCCCGCCTGCAGCGCGGTGCTTTGATTGAGGCGGTCAATCCCGGCTCTCCCGCAGAGCAAGCGGGACTGCGGCCGAACCAGATAATTGTCGGGATCGACGGCAAGCGGGTCGATAGCGACGACGATTTGATTGCCGCGATCCGAGCGCGTCAGCCGGGACAATCAGTGGAGCTGCAATATCGCGACGGCGCGGGCGGTGATATTCGCACAGTCACTTTGCGGCTGGCGCAGGCTGGCGGCTCGCCTGCTCCCGGTCCCACTACCCCAAGCCCCGCCACTCCTCCGCGCATCGGTGGCTTTGGCACGCCCGCGATTCCAGGAACTGCCGGCGGGCAGGGGCGGCCGTTGCTCGATCGCATCGAGCGAATGGCCGACAACTTAAGTCCGTTAACTCCGCGACCTTCTTCGACGGTCTATGATCCTGAGGCTTTTGCGGCGCTGCGGGCCCAAGTGAATATGCTCGAAAACCGCCTCAAGGCCCTGGAAAGCAAGCTCGGCGTTTCGCCTTCGTCGTCACCAGCAACAGGCGGAACGACGACGCCAGGCTTCACGGTTCCCGGCCCGCAGCCAACGACGCCCGGGTTTGGCGCACCGTCGCCTTAGCTGCCGAGGGTGGCTGTGTTTTGCGAAGCATAACACAGCATTTCTGGCGCTTCGTGGTGGCTGGAGCTACCAGCGTCGAAACATCGACGGAAGGAGCTTCGGCTCGGGGTCTTCGTCCCGTCTGGGGCGCCCGGTTCGTGCGTCAGCTCGCCGCAAATCGACCGTAACTTCCGCTCGCGCCGCTGTGGGATCAGCCGTCAGCACCGGCAGATGCTCGACAACCACTTCGCTTGTGGGCTCGCGTGGATCGCCCGAAAGATAATGCGCCGCGCCGGTCGTCGGCTGCGACTTGAGCTTGTAGGGCGTGACCGTCGCCGCCAGGATTCGCCGCGGATCGCGCGTCAGGCCGTCAAACGTGATCCGCTGAAGCTGGTGATGGGCGTCGAAATAATAGGTCAACGAGCCGGCGACGTCATCGGGCTGCGTGCCGCTAACCAGCGCGACCCGCATGCCGAGCTGTTCCGGCTCGCCCAACACAGTGCTGACACGCGGCCAGTGGCTGCTGACCCACTGCGGCGTCAGATCAAAACGAAAGGCCTGCTCAATCGTCACGGCTGGTCCACTGGCTGGCATGGCCGCCGGTGAGTAGCCGGTTTCATTGAATCGATCGAGCAGCGCGTCCTTTTCCTCCTCCGCTTTGCCTAGCAGCCGGGTCCATCCGCCACGCACGGATTGTCCAAGCTGCTCATCCAGCACCACATAGGGCACGATGACGGCGGCCAGAAGGACGCCCACAAATAGCAGAGGGCGGGTGAACATCGGAAGGGCTCCGGGAAAGACGCAATTCCCCACTTCGCTGCATCGGCTTCTCGCTGGCGCGCGATCAATGATTGGCCCGGGGGCGTTGAGAAAGGAGTTTTACGAACCGCGAGATTATTCGTCAGGTTCAGCACCAAATCTCCGAATCAGCTCGTCCCAATCGCAGCCCAACAGTGCGGCCGCGTATTCGCCATCGCTGGCATACTCAGCCCTCTGACCAGCCAGATCGATACCAAGCTGCTGCACGAGCTGTTCCACGCGCTCCGGTCCGTAGCGCGTGGAAAGCTGGTTAACCAGCGTTTGAAAATCCTCCTGACCCAGCGCGGCAGAAACGGTCGGCCAGCGAGCCACCTGATGCCGCGGATTGTGCTGCAAAATCAACTCGCGGCAGGCTGCCGCAATCGGCTCCAGCTCGATTTGGGCCGCGATGACCGCTGCCAGCAGCAGCACGCGATCGCGCACCTGAGGCTGTTGGCGCTGCTTCGCGGCATCGGCAAGCTGAAGATAGGATGCAAGCACGTCGATGGGCGGGTGCATGTAAATTAGTATCGAGCAATCACAGGTCGGGAGACAGGTAAGAGTGGCAGCTCCGATTGAAGATTATCAATGGCTAATCAGTGATGCGGCCAGACCGTGGCTGGCGATGGGTGAGTCGGTACGTGGTTGTACATTTCCCCGCAACACGCCGCCCGGCGAAGGCTTGGTGCGACTGGCCAGAGCGCTTCGCAAGGACCTGAGCGCGGAGCGTACTCACCTTGTCCTGGAGCAAATCGAGTTACGGCAACGTGCCCGCGAGAAGTTTACGCAAGCCGATCAGATGTTTTTTACCCGCAAGGCACTGGAGCAAGCGACCGACGAGCAAGTCGCGAATTACAAAGCTTCACGGTTTCCTCAGGGATATGGCGCAATTGACTTGTGCTGCGGAATCGGGGGCGATCTTCTGGCCCTGGCGCGCACGCGGTCGATCTGCCGGGGCTTCGACATTGATCCCGTGATGGTGGTGCTGGCGCAGGCCAATCTCAGCGTATTGCCACGTAGTGATTATGACGTCGTCGAGTGCGACGCTCCGGCAGTTGCCGTCGAAGGCGGACCTTGGCACTGCGATCCCGATCGGCGAAGCGGCGGACGGCGAACGACCGCAGTTGAATTTTTTTCTCCTTCACTGGAATCGCTCGAGCAATTGCTTAAGGAAAGCCCTGAAGCGGCAGTCAAACTGGCCCCCGCTACCGAAGCCCCGCCCGCATGGCAAACTTCGGCGGAGCTCGAATGGATTAGCAGCCGCGGCGAGTGCCGCCAACAGGTAGCCTGGTTTGATGGCCTGGCACGACACTCCGGTCGTCATACAGCCACAATCCTGTCGAGCGATGGGGCGACGAGAACAGTAGCAGGCGAGCCCGATCAGTCGATCCCGCTTTCCGCGCACCTGGGACGCTATCTCTACGAGCCCGATTCGGCCGTGTTGGCGGCAAAACTTTCGTCGGTGCTTTGCGTTGAGCATTCGCTCGCCGCGGTTTCTGCAGGCATTGCGTACCTTACCAGCGACACGCTCATCGCCGACCCGGCGCTGGACGCATTCGAGCTTCTCGACGTGCTGCCGCTGGATCGCAAGCAGCTCAAGTCGTATTGCCGCGAGCACGGAATCGGCCGCTTGGAGATCAAAAAACGCGGCGTCGAGTTTTCGCCCGAGCGCTTGCGCGAGGAAATCATTGGCAGCGGGGACGAGGTGGCGACCATTCTTGTCGCCCCGGTCCAGGGACAAGTGCGAGCGATGATTGCCAGACGGTTAGCAGCCTGTTGAAGCCATTCGATCAGTGAATTTCGGCAGGTGTGGGCAGCTCTTCAAGCTGCGCAGGCGCGGCGTCCGCCAGTGGCATTCCCTGGCCCGCGCAAAAATACTCCCAGCCGCCGCCGAGCGCCTTATAGACCTGAATCAGATACAGCGCGATGTTCCCCTGCACGGCGGCAAGCTGATCCTGCTGATCGACGACCTGCGACTGAATCGTATAGACGCGGTTGAAATCAGCCGTGCCCTCTTTGAACTGCTCCTGCACGATTTCCAGCGCCCGCCGCGACTCGGTCACGCTCTGCTCCAGAAACCGCGCCTGCCGCTGAGCCTGCACGAATTGCACGAGGGCATCTTCCACCTCGCGGCCGGCGCGCAGCACCGTTTGCTGATATTGCAGCACCGAGTTCTCGAATAGCGCGTCCTGCACGCGAATGTTATTAACCAAGCGGCCGTAGTTGAGAATCTTCCATTGCAGCGTAGGAAAAATGAAGCCCGTGAAGCTGCGCGAATCGAACAGATCGTTGAAATCGTTGGCCACATAGCCAATGAAGCCGCCCACAGCCAGGCGCGGGTACAAATCGGCTTCCGCAATGCCAATCTGCGCCGACTGTGTCGCCACTTGCCGCTCGGCGCGCCGCACATCCGGCCGCTTGCGCAATAGATCGGCCGGAATGCCGACAGCAACTTGCGGCGGCGCGCTTGGAATTGGCGCGGGCTGTAGTTCGCTCGCCAGATCAATCACTGGCATCCCCAACAACACGCAGAGTTGATTGGCCGCCAAGCGATGGCTGGCTTCCAGCGGCGGAATTGTCGCCTGTGTCTGCGCGAGGCTGGCCTTGGCTTGACGCAGATCAAGCTCCGATGCCGTGCCCAGATCAAAGCGGACCTGTACCAGCTCTAACGATTTCGTCTGGATATCCACGTTCTCCCGCGCGTAAATCAGCCGCTGCTCAAACGTCCGAAGCTGCACATAGTTGGTTGCGACTTCTGACAGCAGCACCACCAGCGAGTTGCCATAGCCTTCGACCGCCGCATCGAGATTGGCATTCGACGCCTCAATGTTCCGCCGCAGCCGGCCCCACAAGTCCAGCTCCCACGACGCGTTGAAGCCGTCGGCCCAGACATTGAACGACGCGGGAACCGGCAAGCCCAGATTGCGACTAATCTGCCCGTGTGCGTACGTCGCCAGGGCGGTTTGCGACTGCGGAAACAGATTGCCCACCGCGATCCCCCGCCGCGCCCGGGCCTCCATGATCCGAGTGACTGCCGCGGCGAGATCGAGATTCTCCTCGTACGCCCGGTCGATCAAGCCGCAGAGAACCGGATCGTTGAAGACCGTCCACCAGGCAAAATCCTCTGGCGGCGCGGGCACGACGTGGTCAGCATCTTGCTCGACCCACATTTCTGCGGTCGGCGCCGGCGGCGGGCAGTGATTCGGACCAATCTTAAAGCCGTTATGGGCCCAATGTCGCAGGCCGCTGCAGCCGCAATTCGCCATTAGTGCGAGTGCCAGCACCGCGGCAGAAGCCACAGACCGGCACGGATAAACACAGATAACTCCAATCCGTGTTTCATCCGTGTTCATCGGCGGCCTCCCCTTCAAAGCCGGCGCGCATAGATAGCGCAGCGCATCATTCGACTTCGGCGGGGCCGCGGCAGCGAGTTTAACGATTTTGCCGGTTGTGCCGGAAATACCGATTACAGCGAATGCAAGCATCGCTGCGTTTCCTTCGTGGAATTCGTGCCCGGCTTGTGTTAGCGTGGCGGCGCTAGACTCCGCCTGCTCTCGCCTCGCCGAACTCAAAGGAAATCAGCCATGACCCGCCTGCTGCCTGCCTCCCGCGAAGAGATGATCGAATCGATTCACGAATATCAGCTCACGCGTCGCCGCTTCCTTGGCCGCGCCGCCGCGGGTTCCTGCGGCCTCCTCGCCGGCCTGGCGCAGATCGACGCCTTCGCTCAGGAAGCCGCCTCGGCTAACGCCAGCAAGGCCCTCGTCCCCGCTCGTTCGCCGCTGAAGATTACCAAGCTCGAAACGTTCATCCATCGCAGCAGTTGGGTATTCGTGAAGATTACGACAGACGCGGGAATCGTCGGCTGGGGCGAAATGCTCAAAGATAAGAGCAAGGCCTGCGCGGTTGAAGCCCAGGAAATGTCGAAATATCTCGTCGGCCAGGACCCGCGACCGATCACGCATCACTGGCAGGCCATCTATCGTCATGGCTTCTATCGCGGTGGCCCCGTGCTCACTGCCGTCCTCAGCGGCATCGACATGGCGCTGTGGGACATCAAAGGCAAAGCGCTCGGCCTGCCAGTGCATGAGCTGCTCGGCGGCCCGACGCGGCAAAAAATTCGCGTCTATGGCAGTCGTCAGGACGTGGCTGAAGGCAAATGCACGGCCATGAAAGGCGCTCTGCGAGACGATCGGCCAGCCTACAAATACGTCGAAAGCGTCGGCTACGTGCAGCGGGCGGCCAAGAGCTTTCAGCAAATGCGCGAGCAATTCGGGCCGGATGTCGATATCGCGTTCGACTTTCACGGCGTCGTGCAGCCGCAAACCGCCATGCTGCTGATCAAAGCGATCGAGCCTTATCAGCCGTTCTTCGTCGAAGAGCCGATCCAGTGTCAGGACGTGGAAGGCATGGCAGAGATTGCCTCGAAAACGCATCTGCCGATTGCGACAGGCGAGCGGATTTTCACCAAATGGGGCTTTCGCGATATTCTCACCAAGCGAGCGGCGACCATTATTCAGCCTGACATTTGCTACGCCGGCGGCATTACCGAGTTGCGGCTAATCGCCGGCATGGCCGAGTCGTACTACGTGCCACTGGCGCCGCATAACCCGCAAGGCCCCTGCTCGCTGGCGGCCAGTTGCCAGATTGCCGCCGCCATTCCCAATTTCTTAATCCAGGAACAAGGCGTGAAGACGCACGAGAACCTGCTCAAAAATCCGTTCAAGGCCGAGAAAGGCTATCTGCCCGTCACCTCGGCTCCGGGCCTAGGCATCGAAATCGATGAAGACAAATTCATGGCCCACGTCGGCGAGCCGGCCCCCTATCAGCGCACCTACGACCGCGACGACGGCAGCGTGGTGGATTGGTAATTTCACTAGCCCGAAGCGCAAGCGAGGGTAATCCGTGGAGATTTCTGCTAGTGCCAGTCCTTGCAGAATCTTCATGCTGTCACGCGCACCGGCGACGCTTCTAAACCCCCCGCCGCACCGCTATACTGCGGCTATTGAATTCGCCGCCGCTTGCGGCGCCCCCGCTTCAGCCGCCCACCGCCCATGAGTTCTGTCTTGGAGAAGAATCCCACACCCCCTTCCACGCAGGCCGCCCGCCTTCAGCTCAACGGCAAAGACCTCGACGTTCCCATCGTCGTCGGCACGGAGCAAGAGCACGGCATCGATATCTCCAAGCTGCTGGCGGCCACCGGCTACGTCACGCTCGACGACGGCTACGCCAACACCGGAGCGACGGTCAGCAAGGTCACATTCCTCGATGGCGACCGCGGCATCCTCCGCTATCGCGGCTATAGCATCGAGGATCTGGCGACCCATTGCGATTTTCTCGAGGTCGCGCACCTTTTGATCTATGGCGAGTTGCCGACCCAGGAGCAGCTCAACACCTTCCGCGGCACGATCCTCCGCCACACGATGCTGCACGAGGAAATGCGCAAGTTCTTCGGCGGCTTCCCGCGCGACGCGCATCCGATGGCCATTTTGTCGGCCTCTGTCAGCGCTCTTTCGACTTTTTATCAAGACTCGCTCGATCCCAGCGATCCGCGGCAGGTCGAAATCTCGATCCACCGGCTGCTCGCCAAGCTGCCGACAATCGCGGCTTACAGTCACAAGAAGTCGATCGGCCAGCCATTCGTTTATCCGCAGAATGATCTGACCTACTGTGCGAACTTCTTGCAGATGATGTTCGCCGTGCCATGCGAGCCGTATGAAGTCGATCCGGACGCCGTGGCCGCACTGAACTTGCTGCTCATCGTGCATGCCGATCACGAACAGAACTGCTCAACCAGCACCGTCCGCATGGTCGGCTCATCGAACGCCAACCTGTTCGCCAGCATCTCGGCCGGCATCTGCGCCTTGTGGGGGCCGCTGCACGGCGGTGCCAACGAGGCCGTCGTGCTCATGCTCGAAAAAATCATGGCCGACGGCGGTGACGTGAAAAAGTCAGTTGAGATGGCCAAAGACAAGCGGAGCAATTTCCGCCTGATGGGTTTTGGCCACCGCGTCTATAAGAACTTCGATCCCCGCTGCGTCATCATCAAGAAAGCCTGCGACAAGCTGCTCACCAAAATGGCCATCCGCGACCCGCTGTTCGACATCGCGCAGGAGTTGGAACAAGTCGCGCTCAACGATCCGTACTTCATCGAACGGAAGCTCTACCCGAACGTCGATTTCTATTCGGGCGTGATCTATCGGGCGCTCGGCATCCCCGTCGGCATGTTCACCGTGCTGTTTGCCATTGGCCGCCTCCCCGGCTGGATCGCCCATTGGGTCGAGATGCACCAAAACCCCCAAAAACGCATCTGCCGCCCCCGCCAAATCTACAACGGCCCCACCCTCCGGCCCATCGTGCCGCTTAAAGACCGCAAGTAGATCGATTAATCACCATCGGGTCGCATCGCCACGCGCCGGCTGCTAGGCAGCCCATCCCGGTTCGGTTCGCAGAGAACAAAAAGCCACTCGACGTAAGTCGTTGTGGCTCTAAGAGTACACCCAACAGGACTCGAACCTGTACGTCCCACCTGGCCGATACTTTATAGACCACACGCTGAAGCTCGATGGCATATCGCTGATAGGTGAGCCATTCGGGGCGTGGAATACTGACGCAACGCAAGTTCCTGAGTTAGTGTTTCAGGGTATTCCTGACTCAGACGCAGCGCTCGTACTTGGCGATTACGCGGAACTTCGCGGTCTAACCATCACTCGATTCGCGGCTCACACGCCTATCGGCACAGATTCGGCAGCCATAGCTCTGAATGGAGTCGCGCCAAGGATCGCGGACGTGAATATCGAAAACTCTTGTGATGGAATCGTTACCGTGACGGGAACTCATCCTGCCAATCCAGAAGGGCTGAATATCGATGGTGTGTTCATGCAAAACATCACACATGTCGGCATGTATATTACGCAGGCGGAGAGTGTATTCATTTCAAATGTGGAAGTGTTTCATTCGCCAGAAATTGCTCTTGAGCTTAGGACTGGTAGCGATACACACGTGACGAACTTGACTGCGCTCGATGCTGGGACGCTCGTAAAGATACTTGTCGATTCCAAGAATAACTTTACCGGTAACTTTGACGGGCTGTTATCTGACGGCGGCAACGACAAGTATACATTTGACATAACAAACACTGATTATGCCAAGCAAGCTGTGACGGTGAACGTGAATGGTGGCATATTTCGTGCTTCCCATGGACTGGTCTCGAAGAAGTTAGATGTTGATGGTAATGAGATTGATGGCGGGAGTTCTGCCGTCTTGACGATCACTGGCGGCGTTTACGATCTGAGTCATGCGGACGGCCTCTTGCTGGACGCAAATACGAGCGCTAATAGTAGAACATACGTGAGTGGAATTGTCGGCTTATCCCAAAAAACTCAGCTCGTTGCCGGGCAGATGGATGGTGGCGTGTATTTTGCGGGCGCTGCCATCGGCGTTTACGGCGATCCCTCGGCAAGCCTAAACAACGCCAATGCACGGAGCGTGGTTGTGTATACGGCGACAGTATGATCGTAGATGCGGCTGCTGGATGAGGTTCGCAGTGGCAACCTGCTTAGCCGCCTGATCGCCGCTCACTAACCGGCTCTCGCGCGCAAATGGAGGTTTTTACGACGAAACGCTGCCTGCTTTTGCCCTTTGCGAGCCGTGCGAGTCGGCCGAAGAGTATCCGCTTGGCTCGCTCCACTGCATGGCATCTCGGTAGCGGAAATCAGACCAAGCCGGACGAGCGCGATGACCACCAGTCAGGCATTGACGACGAATGGGCGTAAGCTAGACGAATTGCTTACTAGCCAGATGAGCAGCCAAATGAATTCGAGGCTTAATCGACAGCCAATCCTTGATGCGGTCAGCGAATCGTGCTGCTTGTATTTCGGCTTGATCCTCGCTTAGATGCTGCCATCTCCGCTCACCTGGTCGCCGGTCTTTTGGTTGGGTTCGGCGGGCGAGTTCGTTCGCTTTGGCTGCGATTTGCCTATTCGGTATGCTAAGCCTGAGAATGGTCGAGGAGATAATGGGACGGCTTCATATGTGGACCCACCAAGTCGAGCAGCTGGACAGGCAAGAGGGCCAGAAGTACCGGCTGCTTCGAGGCGCGGAGCCAGTGCCTTATTCTGAGGTCTTGACCCTGTGGCAGCAGGACCCGGCGTTCCTAAATTGCTTCATTGATTTGCTCGTCAATTCGCCATACTCCGCATATCGCTGGGAGACGCCGCCGCTTACAAAGGCAACGCAGGATCGACCATTCGAGTTTGTGCTGTTGGATTGCCCCGGACTCGACCGACAGCCCGACGCTGAGTCATTTTCAAAGCAGTTTGGGACCGCAAAGGGAGCAGACGTTCTCCGATTCCCTAACCTGGGCGGCGATGCGGTAATGGTCGTACCGTGCCCGATCGCTGACCCAACCGCGTACGTCCACTTGGCGGCCTTTGTCCGCACGGCACCCAGGCAGCAGGTCGAGCACCTATGGCAAGTGGTTGGTGAGGGCATGGCGGAGCGAATGTCAGATAAGCCGGTATGGTTAAGCACCGCAGGCATGGGAGTTTCCTGGCTGCATGTGCGGCTGGACTCGCGGCCAAAGTATTACGGTTACGCACCGTACACACGCGTGGGCTGAGGTCAGTAACCGTTACGCACTAGCTCACTGTTCGACGGGCAACGGCAGGTCCTTGAGCGGGACATCCTTGACGGTCAGGTCGGCAAAAACGGCGCGCCAGGTTCCGGTCGCTTTCAGCTTGTACCAGCAGACGATACGATCGGCCGAGCCGAGCCTCACGCCCTTTCCGACATAACGAAAGCTGCCGGTAACCGTGTTGTCTTCCGCAAAGTCCCAGATCGGTATGCTGTTTTGATCGAGCATGTGTTTGTAGGTGAGGTTGATTAGCTTCTGCTCGGCCTCCGTTCGATCCGTCTCTTTCTTGGCATAGGCCGCGTTAAATCGTTCGTTGCCAATCCCTCTAGCTGTATCAGGAAACGTTCCGTCGTTGAAGCGAGCGTTCGCCGCCAGGAATTCGATCATCTCTGACTCGCTGACCGTAGGATGCGGCGGCTCTTGAACGAATTCAAAGCCGCTTGGTGGGTCCAGGCTGAAGAGTGCGGCGTCGAGCTTCGCGTCAAAAACGATGTCGTCGTCAACACTCCCCAGCATTTTGCCCATGGAGAATTTTTCTTCATTTAAGTTTTCGCGGTCGGCTTCGGTGGTTGGATCAAAGTAGTCAGCCCCGGGATCGAGGATTCCCACCAATTGCTTCGTATTGGGGTCAATCCAAATGTCGTAGCTGTTGCGTGCTTTCATCTGCTCCCGGCGAATACGAAACACATTTACGGTTTTGTCCTTCCACGATCGCTTGCCGACCCATTCGAGCGAAGTGGTCTTCAGCGCCGAAAGCGAGAACGGCCCTTTTGGATCACGATAGGCTCGTGGCGTCGTCAAGACGGCCTTCTTTGACTTCATTTCCAGGCGCAGCGTCTTGTTGATCTTGCTGTCGGTGATCTCGACCTCGCTGATATTGCCGGTAGCGTCGTAGCGTGCAATCCGATACAAGCCTGGGCTGCGATAAGCACATGCGAGCTTGCTGGTCCGGAGCCACGTGCGCTTGCCGTCCACGCTGGTGAGACGCTCGTAGATTGTCGCTGTCCAAGTAATTGTCTGCGCGTTGTCGATCGCCTTGATGGCCTGAGCGAGCGAATTCTGCTGACCAGCAAATATCCACACCAAGAGGCCGCAGACGCCGGCAGCCACCGTGGCGTTGGCGAACCAAACGAGCAGCCGTTGCCGGCGCTGTTTGAGCGCTGTGACCACTGGGTTCAAATGCGCGACAGCGTCAGCGTACCGCGCCTGCCAGGCGTCGAAATCGGGCTTTGATTGTGGACCGAGAGCGGCGCGAAGTTGATCTTCGAGTGTATTGACAGTTTTGTCTTCGTTCATGGCGAAGTCCTTAGTCGTCGTGGTCTGACAGTTTGTCGGCAAGTAGCCGGCGGGCTCGTTGAAGCCGGCCATGCACGGATTGCGGCGTGATGCCCAGGGTCTGCGAAATCTGCTCGTACGACAGGCCGCTGAAGTAATGCAGTAGGATCACTTCTCGGCCTGACGTGGGCAGCCGTTCGACCGCCTGGCGAACTTGCGCTGCCACCGCATTGCCGTCGCCGTTGCTTTTCGAAGCGTCGATAGGTAATTCGTCGAGCGGTGCGTGGTTCGTCCGTACCCGAGCCATTCGGCTTGCCGTCCGCCGGCAGATTGTCCCAAGCCATTGCCCAAATCGCTGGCCGTCCTTCAACGAAGCCAGTTGCCGGCACGCGGTTGCGAAAGCCTCTTGCGCTGCATCCTCGGCCAAATGCGGATCGCACAATCGACTGCGGGCGATTCCTACTGCCATTGCGTAATGACGTTCGTACAATTCGCGATAGCTCGCGATCTCGCCACGGCACGCGGCCTCAACGAGCTCGGCATCGGTGCGTAACAAAGCCGTGTTCCTTGGAAGCAGCACGCGGCGGCAATTCACCCTGTTAGTGGCTCAAGGGTCGGTAAAATGAGCGCTCGAGTACCTATTTTTCGTACGAATCGCCAGATAGTGGCTCCAGCCCAAAATCAGACCGATTTCCTGGCGGTTTACTTCGAGAAAGTTATTCTATCCCGACCTGTGAAGGCATCGACACACTGATCGCTGGGAAGAATTCTAGGCCGGTGACGATGCTCCGGCATTTGGTTAGGGAAATCTGCAAGGCTTTCGAAATCGAACCGGATAATCTGGTTAACTGAGCCTAATCGCGAAGGTGAGGAAGATGTGCGTTTCCTGCCACGAGGAGGATGTCTTTCCATTCACGGTTACACACGTTCGACAGTTTGAACGCTGGGGACTATATCATGGGCCCGGCGTACCTGCTTTCGTCGCTTTACCTCTGGCTGGCTGGCGGGCGTCCCTACCGCGATATTCCGTTTGAGCGGGAGGCGTATGATCTCGGAGGCTGAGAGTGAAACTCGAACGCTGAGGCCGGGATATTCTTCGCAGATTCGACCTTGTTGATGCGTGTCAACGCCCGCTTCTGGCAACGCGCCGAATGAAGAGCTAGATTGATCGGAGTCTTCCTTCGCATTCGCTGGGTGCATAGGTCTGCAACCCATCAGCTCTAGGAGAAACAGAGAATGGCACGCTTCCTCGTTTCCTTGCTGGCGGTACTCGCTACGTACGTATTGTTGTGCTGGGAGGTGATGGCGGAGGATGCGTCCATTTTTCAAGTGCCGTTGCGACTGAAAGCCGACGGCAAGGTCATTGACACGGGGGAAGCGTGGGGGCACTCGGGTCCGGCGGTGGCAGACGTGGATATCGATGGACTTCGTGATCTCGTGGTTGGTGACTTCAGTGGCAAGTTTCGCTTCTATCGCAACATCGGCTCAAACAAGGAGCCGAAATTTGCAGCATGCAGCTATCTCATGGCAGACGGGAAGGAAGCGGAGGTACCGATTTACTGCTGCATCGGATCGAGCCCGCACTTCGTCGATTTCGATGACGATGGCAAGCTGGACATGATCAGTGGGTCCTATGATCCAGGCGAGTGTTATCTGTTTCGAGGTCGCGGCGACGGAACATTTGCCAAGCGCGAAACACTCGTTGACAAGAGCGGCACACCGATCTTGCGGAAACCCAAACAGCAGCAGCGATTCGAGTCGTTCGGAAGCTGGCCAGTAATGGTTGATTGGGACAACGATGGCGATCTCGATCTCGTTATCGGAGGTTTTGACGGCACGGTATTCCTGCGAATCAACGAGGGTTCGCGGCAGAAACCGGTATTTTCGGAAGCGAACGTGTTCCTTCAGGTCGGAGACGCGGAATTGAAAGTGCCCGGCGACCCGGCAGGGCACGCGGCACCGGCAATTGCCGATTGGGATGGCGACGGCTTATGGGACCTGCTGTGCGGAAGTGAGCGAGGGAGCGTGTATTTTTACCGCAATAGCGGCGATCGAGCCGCCCCGAGATTTGAGGCTGGACAGGAGATCGTTCCGCCACATCAGGGTAGTGGCTACGAGGAACTCTTGGCCGCAGACGCCGATCCCCTTCCCGGTATTCGCAGTCAGATTGCGGCAATGGACTATAACGGCGACGGCAAGATGGACCTGATACTAGGCGACTTCTGCACGAACCTTGTCGTACGTCCAGGGCTTACGAAGAACCAACAAGATGAGCTGCTTGGACTTCGAAAACAGGCAGAATCAGCGAGTGCCGCGTTAAAGAAGTCGATGGACGACATGCGGGATGATTTCGTGAAGCGGTATCCAGGCGACAAGATTTATAGCAATGAAGCGACGGCTGAATGGAGCAAAGCCTATCAGGCATGGAAAGGCGGAAAGGAATTCACGACGTACGAGAAGGTCGAGAAAGACATCAACAAGGAAATGAGCAAGTTCCTCGTGAAGCCGGAAACGAAGGGAACATTTAACGACGATGCAACGAACCACGGATACGTATGGTTGTTCCTACGGAAGTAGCCGTCTCTTTGCGTGTCTAATCAGCCGCGTGATGCTGTTGATTGTCGTTGGCTGTGGCGGCAAAGCAGAACCGCCAGCCAACGCGTCGGGGCCGCTGAAAGAAGCAAGGCCCGGCAGCAACTCGTCATCTGAAGAGCACAGCTTCGAGGTGCCAGTCGCCGGTCCCACAAGCGAGCAACCGGTTAGCGTCGGAGCAGCAATCTTTCCGGCTGCGGCGCGGGCAGGCGATACCGTAACTCTGGCTGTCCGAGCCCGCATAACACCTGGTTGGCACATTTCTGCTGTCCGCAAATCGGGGGCTCCTGGGCGGCCTACCGACACCGTGCTGGAGCTGAATTCCCCAAACGAAATTCAGCCACTCGGCGACTGGCTTGTTCCGCCAGCCATACCGCAGATGGGACCTATTGGACCGAGTGACACTTATGCAGGCGACGTGACGTTTTTGAGACAACTTCGGATTGACGTCCATCACGCTGCCGGCAATTTGAATGTCGAGTGCTCGATAACCTACCAAGCGTGCAACGATGTGATGTGTTTGCAGCCGAAGCCAGTTCAAGTGCAGGCTCCGATCGAGATTACGAGCGTTTCTGGCAATACACGGGAATGAGGCTCGCCGAGCATTTCTGGGAGCTAAAGATGCCCGTCCAAAGCATCACTCCCATTCTCAACGTCTCCAGCATCGGTGACAGCTTTGCTTGGTTCGAGCATTTTGGTTGGCGTAGTGGTATTAGCTGGAACCAGGGCGGCATGATCGGCAATGGCCTCAACGCCAGCGTCAAACGAGCACGGAGAGCACTGTGGCACGCACGATGGCTAGGAAGCGGGGTATGTATGTACGCAGCGCCAAGACGCGATCATGGGCGTGCATCAGCGGTATGCTACGGACACGACGCCGGTTGTAGGCTGAGGCCATATTTTCCGAGAAGTTAGCCGGTGGTTCCACGAGCGAGCGATGAATCAAATGACCGAATTGCCCCCCGTTTGGATCAAGGTAAAGGGACTGCTTTTCCTCGGAATGGGCTTCGTCTCCGCAGTATTGCTTCTTTTGCAACACCCGACACTAATGAGTGCGGTGCTGCTTGTGATCGCGATCTGGTCCTTTTGTCCTTGGGTGCCAGTGGTGAGTCGATAGCGTGAAGCAACTGCTCGGCGGCGGACTTTGGCAAAGAAAGGCACTCGCTGGGAAGAGTCAAAACAAGCCGGTTGTGTTGCCTGGAATAGGTTGCCCATCCAATTGTCTCAAGGATTCGACGGAAGCCCCAGGCTGCGTCCTTTCGCCCTTCAAGATGTTCCAAAAACCTGGCCCAGCCGCTCAGATCACCTCGTTTCATGCGGTTGACACATGACCGAAGTACTTTGCCATCCTGCCACTGGATTTCACCAATGTCATTCAGGTCACGTTCTCGACAAACGTTGTCGAGGCGTTTCAGGATCATAAGTCGAGCGTCCATGGACTGGAGCCGAAAGAACAAACAGCTTCGCGCCGGCAAATGCAACAATCTAGCGTTTGACCACAGACAGTCTATGTTTTGGCCACGCCATCTATCTGCAGCAAAGATCGGTTAACGTCGATAGTCTCGCTGACAATTCTGGCTGCGTTCGGGTTCGGCTAAGTCCACGATTTGACCCACGCTTCACTCCGGTCGTAAAATCACAAGCAGAGCAGGGGCGTCTGTACGGAGGCTGTGTATGCGTAAGCGTCTTCTCGCTGGCACTCTTTTTTGCCTTTTGGCCCTTTATGCCACTGCTTGCTGGGCATGTCCGCACTGCAACATCCACAATTATCTCGCGAAGTCGGTTGAAAGCTCAAAAAACATCTATGTTGGCCGTGTGCTGAGCCAGGTGGATGAGCAGCATGCCGAGATTAAAGTTCTGCGAGTGATCCGTGGCGAACGACAGGCCGGTGAGAAAGTCAAAACGCAGATGTGGATGGCCGGACGGGACGTCGGTGCCGAGCTTGTTTTCAGCGATCCGACGTCGTGGCCGCCAAATTATCCAGTGCTCCCACTCTTCGTTGAGGACGAGATCAGGTTCCTCATTCAACCCCAACTTGCCATTGCCGATATGGACGAGGGAATACGGCGCGTGCAGGGGATCGGCGTCGAAACGAGCAAGGCCGGCATGGAGTACGTACGCCTTCACCGCACTGGAGCATCGGCGGCAATCATCAAAGCCATTCGAGAAATTCGGTTTGAGGAAGAATCTGGAACCGAGCCACCGTTTTGCTCTTACCGCCTGACAAACTTGGTTGCGGCGTTAATGGCTGTACCGACGAAAGAGGCCGAGAACTTCGTTGTTCAAGAGACATTGGCTCTGCTTGGCGGTCGATCAGAGAAGCTGGACATAGCGAACTTTCCTCATGCTGCTACGGTGCGGGCGGAGTACTTAAACGATCTACTTGTCCAATCGGCGAAATCAGAGCCGCTGCAGTGGAAGGTACGTACTTCCGTGCTTGCTGCTTACCCGGGCCTGACCGGATCGTTGCTGACTGACGTTACGTACGCACTGGTTCGGTCAAAAGCCAGCAGTCCAGATTCCCTGGCTCCTCTCGCAACAGACCAGATGCAAAAGGACATGGTCGCGGTTGGCGTTTTGCTTGTTGGAAATGACAGCTCAAGATGGTGGGATTGGGAGCATGCTGCCGAAGTATGGAAACAGGCGCTATCGGTGGAACCAAGTGAGACGGTCCGCCAACGCATTCAGGAACGTCTTGATTCTGCTCGGCGGTTCTTAAATAGGGACCGATCGACTGTGCCAGGGGATTTTTAGAGCCGACCAAGCTCGAACTGATGGCGATGCTAGTGGCGTATGGGGGCTCAACAATCATGTGGCTCTACGACTGGTTAACCTGACTACGTCCAGAATGGCCGCCAACAAACGGTTGCAGGCGATGCGGTGGAGGTAGTCCTCGATAAGTGCAGCTGCTGAGATCCCTCCACTCCCGCAAATAAGCGCATTTTCGGTACCATCTGACGAGGTTGAGGTACCGAACTGCCCCAGGTACCGGCATATCACTCGCGCACGATAGCAGTGGGTCGTGAGTGCCGAGGCTGATGACTATCGGTGGCAACAAGGGCAGGAAACGACCTGAGTGAACAGCATATCTGTCGCGCCAGGATGATCGGTGACAGGTGGGTCAGCTAGAGATTGCGAGGACCAAGGCGGGGCAAGGACGAGAGCAAGGGGCAAGTCGGCGGGCCTGAAATGCCGCTCTTGAATCTAATACGAACGAGGTAACTGCTTAATGCACCCTCCCGGCCTACAGATTCAACTGACGCATCCCCCCCTCGTCGATTTTACAATCACCCTCAAGTACCCACACATCACGTTTTTCGCTAGTTAGCAATACTTGCCGCGAAAGGAACGTGTCGCAGCCGAGCGATATAAGTGGATATTGCAATTCGTTCTTCTTTGTTTTTGACTTATCCACGGCGATGGTACCGGCTGGTTCCTCCAGCAAAAACCGTGCTTTCATGAGTTGTTCGTCTGTTGCTCGATCGTTGTAAACGAGCTTAGCTCGAATACATCCGATGCGATATTGCCATGCACCGCCACCGACTACTGTGAGTGCAGGCTTAACCGTATCGAGCCACGTAATGCTGCTTTCGAAGCTCTTCCAATAACCATGGGGAAAAATACTTGTCCACGCGCCGCTGTCGAGAACGCACTCCATCAATGGTGATTGGGCTACCTGAACCAATACAACTGGACGTCGCCCAACAAAAGCGATATCGCTGATACCAAAATCGGATGTCTGCCACTCTAAATAGATATTAGCCATCGGTCACTCGTGTTGCTCTGATCGAATAAAGATAACGGCAATGTCCTCTCCATCGCCACTCGCCCTGTTCTTTGCACCTATTTCCGCTTCAAAGAAACTATCGGCAACAAATAACACTTGCTCCCTCGCATTTACTGCTACAAATCGTCCGATATGGTTATTTAGGCGTCCATCGGCCCGCATTCGGTGGGCACATTTGACGGCTTGGATACGATGCTTAACCGATGTCGCGGACTCAGCGTTTACGTTCGCCGCTGTCGAATGTGACGCCATAGATGTATTGAGCTTGTTCGCGACGTACCGACCGACCTCTTGCGGCATCACCGGCTTCTCTAAAAATCCAATTGGAGACAGGCCTTCTAGATCCTCGGATACGTAGTCCCAGCCATACGCCGAAATGATTAATGTCGTAATCCCAAACATTGCCACAAGTTCGCGCGCAATCGCAAGGCCATCGTCCTGGTGTAAACGCACGTCAATGAGCGCAAGTGAGGGCTTGCCAGCTGACGCCACTTCCAGAGCATCGCTTCTACTTCCAGCAATGCCCACTATTTCAATTCCGTAGGCTGGAAGATGAGATGCTAGGTCGAGGGCAAATAGACGGTCGTCCTCAAGGATCATTGCTCGAATCATTGCGAGACTGCTCACACAGAGGAAAGGTTACTGCGGTCTGCCTAACATCTTCTGTCTTTTGCTCTAGCGTACCACCGATCTCCGCAACCAGATTTGAGATGAGAGACAGTCCCAAAGAATCCTTGACGATACTACCGTCGCCTTGTGAAGAAGACTTGGGTCCAGATACGGACATGCTGACATGTCGACGGCCTTCGATTAGCTTCGTTTGAACTACTACTGACACAACAGGTTCAGGGCCTGAGAAGTCTCCGTGTTCGATGGCATTCATAATCAGTTCGTTTAGAATTAGCCCACATGAAACGGCAGTATCTCGGCGAAGTACTACAGGCTCAACCGAGGAAACCAACAGGCGATTTGCGGCGCGATCCTCCACTGATAGCGATAACCACCGCACAATATCTTCTAAAAAAGACGGTGGGGCCACGTCTGTACGATTGCCCGAACGCAAGACGCGCTTATGAACTTCGCCTGTTGCTCGAATACGTCTGATCAGTTGGTCTAGCACGTAACGCGCGTCAGGATCAGAGACATGTTCAGCGTGAAGATCCGCATATGAGGCGACACGCTGGAGACTATTCTTCACACGGTGATTAAGCTCCACAAGTGCGTTCTTGGTCTGCCGTTCAGCGATACAGCGGTCCGTCTCGTCCCAGAAAAATCCTTGCATTCCTATAATGTTGCCGTCCTCGTCACGAAGAGGCGTTTTGCGGACGTGCATGAATCGATTGGAGCCATCACTCGGTCTTCGATGGGCTTCGATGTCTTGAAAGGCAAGACCGGTTGTTATGACAAACAAGTCGTTGGTTCGATATTTTTCCGCTTGCGCCAACGGGAAAAAGTCAAAGTCGGTTTTGCCAAGAATTGCTTGACGTGGTCGGCCAATATGCTGACAGTATTTGTCGTCGACAAACGTAAATCGCAGTGATGTGTCTTTCCGATATACGAAGCCCGGAATATTGTCAAAGACGGATCTCAGTAATAGGTCAGACTCGTTCTTGGCTTTCAGTAGCGCGCTAAGTAGCTTTGCCTGTGATGCAAGCGGCCAAAATAGAACCCTTACTCCCGTTAGCTGCATGCTCTCGTCATAAAGCGGAGATTTCAGAACATGAACCGGTACAGACGTTCGAGCGGCCCCGTCAGGCAACGCATATTCATGTTCTTCGACAGCCTGAAAACAGTTTTTACTTTCCATTACCTCCACGTCGTCGGCACGATATGCATCAGCTAAGTCCGCGCGGTGGCTATATACTTCGCGATCAGTCTTGCCAAGCACATCATGCAAGGACATGCCCGTGTCTCGGCAAAAGTTAGAATTCACATAAGTAAAAGCGAACCGCGTATTTTTTCGAATAAGAGAGATATTTAGGCGGTTGCAGAGGTCATCATCAGAAAGAAGTGCAATCGCTGTGTCATCAAGGCTCAAGTCCTTGATGGTCGACAGTATTGCAAAGTCGTCGATGACATGATGCTGGACCAAAACCGGAAGACATGAACCTGAACTTCGCTGGAACGTCCATCCCAACTCTTGAGAGCTGGTTGCTCCTACGTTTACTGCTCGTTTCCACTCGTCTTGAAAGCGATTGCGTTGGATCGGCCGGATTAAGTCGAAAAGCTCGTGACGCCGATCTTGAAGCTGCCCTCCGTAGAAATGGGCGAAAGAGTCATTTGTAGTTTGAATTACACCAACCCGATCCGATACGACTGCTGGAATCTGCAACTGAGTAAACAGCTTGAAAACGTTAAGATGCGCTGTCATTGCGTTGGGCTAATTTACTGAAAACTGCAATAATCCTCGGTTATTCAGCACACAGGATTGTCAAAGAAACCACCCATTAGTGGCGGTAGTTGATGGACTGTCAATAGGAAGCCGCTGGACAAATGAAAAATCTGAACGATACGCACTCATGCGTGAGCGTGAGGCAACTGGTCTTGTTGTGCAGTGCCCAGAAAAGATCGCTGCATTTCCATCAGCTGGTTCAAAATCACCGTGGCGAACCGAATGCCCACAACGTTGTCCGACGAGGAACTGCTGGAATCCTTCGAGAGCTGCGAGATCCCGCACAACGAATGGACTCACCAGGCACACGTCCGCGTCGCCTATCTTTACCTTCGCCGTCACGGCACGCACGAGGGCCTCAGCCGCATCAGAAGTGGGATAAAGGCTCTCAACGCAGCTCATGGGACTCCTGATTCACTTGAGCGAGGCTACCACGAGACAATTACCGTGGCGTTCGTCCGGCTCATCAGCAAGGCACTGTCCGAAGACGATCGCTGCAGCACTTCCGCCGAGCTTTGCGAGCGGCATCCCGAGCTGCTAAGCAAAGCTATCCTTGACCGGTTCTATTCTCAAAACCGGCTTATATCTACTGAGGCGAAGGCGGGATTTGTTGAGCCGGATTTGATGCCGCTGCCGGACTAATGGGCAGCATCGGCGTCTTTAAGACCCATTTCGCAGAAGTTCAGCGTGTCGAGTTACAGCGATTTAATCTCTCGCAATTTAAGCCGTAATTCCACGACTTTCCGGCTTTAAGGGCAAGTTCCACGGCCTTCTGTCCGCAAAAGAGATGCTGCTCGCACAGCGCGTTCCGTGCCAGTTCATCAAGACTTTCGTACTGAGAAGGAGAGGAGCGTTTTTAAGGGCCTCGATTCATGGACGTGCGGCTCGCCTAACGAAGAATGGTGTGTCATGAATCCGTCGCATGATCCAGGTCAACAGCTTTACGAGCAAGTTAGCGCCGAGCTAACCGCATTGGAGCGGGTACTGGAGACTCCTCTTGTGCCTGGTGAGCTGGCCGTTTGGGCGACAACTGCTCAAGAGGCAGTGGGGCGGCTTGACTCTATCGTCCAGTCGCGGTTCGCAGCGGAACACCCAAAGCTGCTCACCGCCATCGAGTGGCAAGATATGGAATTGGCCAGTCGAATTGAGCGGCTGCGAGACGAGGATGGGGCCATTCTGCAGGCGTTCAAGCACTTTCAATACGAGGTCAATGAATTGGCAGGTGCCGCAGATAGCATTGAACCGCGTGAAGACCGGGTTCACGACCACTTCGAGGATTTGATTAACGACGGCATCCAGTTGATTCTGCGGATGAGGAGACAAGAGGTTGCAATCGATAATTGGTTCATGGAAGCCCTCTTTCGCGATCGCGGCGTGAACGACTGATCGATTCACCCGAGGAAGGCTTTTCGCCACAAGTGATCCCCCCGGCACCCCTGACAATAAGCGCATTTTTGGGTCCCATCTGAGAGGCTCATTGAGGTATCGAACTGCACCAGGTACCGGCATATCGCTGAGCCAAACGCGTATGGGCTGGCTGGGCGTCAACAAAAAAGGCGGCTCCCCTTCCTCAAGAGCCGCCGCATCCTGGCTATCTATGCAGGTGATGGATTAGCCCAGCCTGCAAAGCGTCTTACACGAGAGCTATGTCCACCGGCAATCGTCAAAAGCTGGTCGACTGCTCCAATACAGGCCTTAATTGAGTCGGCTGGCCCATTCCTTCTCAGCTTCCGTCACGGCAACCTTTCGCTCATGAGCAATTACGGCGTAAAGCACTTTCGAGTCAATGAATGCCTCGTCGCCTTCGCACAGGAGCCATGTGTCTCCGCCAAAGCACTCTAAATCGAGATCGCGCCCAAGCTGCTCTTTAGTTTCGTCTGGCAATTTCAGCGCCCGTTGGGCGATGGCCAGGGAAATCATGTCGTGGTTAAGTAGATAACTGATGAGTAAGTCCCCTTCACATAGGTCAAGCATCATTTTGACAGGCCAGTGGCCGAACCGCCTTTTTTCTCCAGTTTCTGGCCTGGAGCGCCAAATACGCGGTACCTGAGGGGATGATGGTCAAGATCGGCCGCTGACCTAATTTCGCGTGTCATGGTCTCTTTGCTTTTACGCTTGTTCAATTGAACCTCGAAGTTTTGCGTCGCCCAGCATCGAGCAAGGCAACACGCATAAATAAACAGCCAACGTGTCTCTGAGTGGCTGATGTCGCGGAAGCAAGACGGCCATATCAACGGCAGCGACAGGGAATGAAAGACAGCTCTGGAATGTGCCTCAGAACTGGTGCTTGTCCCTAAGAATTGCAGCGGTGCGATCAATGGGCAACGCTGATGGGAGTGGATTTGGGAATGGGCCTCGCAGGTGGATGAGTGGTGAACGTCTATTTAATTGTCCAATTTCTGGTGCCTGTGTCAAATTTCGCAGAGATCTCGGCTAAGCGTTCAGGGACGTCTGTGAAACCTTCGCGGCACTCATGATGCTGAGCTTGAGTCATCCGATTCCTCCTGTGCTTTCCTTTTCTTCTTATCGGCCTCGAACTCAGCAATCATCTTGGTGAACGGAGCCTCAAGCTCGTCGTCTTCCGGCCACGGATCTTCCCACCTGCGTTCACCGGGATACGTTACATTCCTCAGAACATCCACCTCGGCGTCTCCGGCCATCTCGCCAACACGTTTTAACAACTCGCATAGGGCCATTAACGTTAACGCCTGGTCCTCAAAAGAATGGTTACCGACGAGTTGCAGTAGGTCGTATAGCGGCTTTATCGCCTGCCTTGCCGTCCGGTGCCATCGCCCCTGAACTAGGTCCACACCGACTTGTGCCGTTAAGGGATTCTTTTCCATCAGGTCCAGCAGCCGCTTCACTTCGTCGACATCGGGTCTGTAGTCATATAGCTGCGAATTGATGACGTCGATCAAGGCAAAGCACATTTCCATAACGAGCTTTAGCCGGAAACGTAGCTCCTCTGGCTGCTGAAAGGTCACACGTCGCTTGTCAGCTGCATAAAGCTCTTCATGCAGTTGCGTTAGCTCTTTAAGGAGCGTTTCTATCCGTGCCTCCGCATCATCAAGCTGCTTTTTGGGGTTGTCAGACATAAAGCACCATTAGCTACGTAAAGTGAAAAAGGGAAACAGATGGTTGATGGCAGGTGTACGTACTTCAGTCACCCGATGGCGGCAGGTAACAAATGCGGGCGGAGCGGTGGTGGCGAGCTGGCAGCAGTGGACGAGGCTGGCGGAACAGAGCGGACGGACACGGGCGTCTGTGAGTGGCTGTGGCAAGCAACAAATGTTGGACAGGCGCTGGTGACAGGTGTACGTATTCAAGGACAGGCAACATATGTGGGTTAACAGGGGTAACAAATGTTGGTTGACAGGTCGTTAGGTAGGTCGGTACTTGTTTCTTTAGTAAGGTTTATTAACAGGCAGATGCGAGGGCGGGCGGTAGGTAGGGGTTCCTATATATAGGAACCCCCTACCGTCCCACCTACCGTCCACCTGACCGCATCTGGGGCCGCGTCCGACCGTCCCACCTCGATCAGTCAGGGCTGTCTCTGGCTGGCACCTGGCTGTCGTTGCTAGTCACATTTGTTGGCTCTGCTGGCTTGGAGCTGTTTGGTTCCGCGCCTGATCCCCCTGACTCATCGGCCTCCTGTGGGTTCTCTCCAGTCGCTCCCAGGCCTTTCGGCGCTGGTACGAGCTTGTAGCCGTCGCGGAGCATCGTTGAAGTCGGGCCGTTGCGCACGCGAACCTTGACTTCTTGGAGAAGCCCGTCAGCCAATCCCGATTCAATAGCCGCGTTTACCCGTTCCTTGCTCATCCCGGTCTCTTTCTTGATCCGCTTCTTTGTCGCGCCGTCCGGAAGTCGCTCAAGAAACTCCCTGACACGCCGCCAATCGCTTGACGACTTCTCTTGCTTGTCGGCCTGCTTGCGCGCGTCCTTCTCGGACTTCTCTTTTTTGTCCAACGCGATCTGGTCAGCTTGGCTTCTCAACGTGACGTCCCATTTAAGCCCGCCAAAGTCTGAATTCATTACGCCCTGGACAACGTCGATCGCCCAGCAGCTGGAGAAGCCGACCGAGCCGCCAACACTGAGCCAGAGCTTATTTGTGCCTGTTTCAATGTCGTAGGCGGCGCGGCGACTGATTAGCACCCACTGACGGGCGAATTCACCGGCACCAGCGAATGCCAGGTCGCTGAGGTCTGCCGGGCCTGAGCTTCTTCTATCCCTGGCTTGTCCTTTGCCTTTCGGGAAATGGTGTAGCAGGATCGGCGTGACGGCATATTTCTGCGCCAGCTCGGACACCTGCATGTAAATCGGGCCCATGTCGAACATATTGCCTGCCTGTGCCTTGCGATTGCCCGCCAGCAGCGACAGGTACAGGGGATCGACGAAGACAACATCGAATTTGCCCTCCGCCAGTAGTTCTTCCGTAGCGGCCAAGCTTTCCGGCACGCTGAACTGTGGCAACCGAAACCCGACGTAAAGATTTTCCAAAACCTTGGGCCTCCACTTGCCGTTAGCGTTCGTGTTATACCTCGCATCCATTTGGTACTTGATCGTTCGCTGAATCGTAGGAGCGCCGCTCTCGCCGCTGAGAAGACATACTCGAAGCGGCTTGGGAACCGTGAACTGGCGGTATCCCAGGAAGTGCATACCTGTTGCCATCGAGATTGCGAGGTCGATCGCGATGGTCGTTTTGAGCGCCTTCAGCGGTCCTCCAACGAGCGCCGGCTGTCCTAGCACCAGTAGGCCCGTCACGGCCCATTCGAGCTTGATCTTTTGATTGACGAAATCGACGGCGTTGACTGTTTCCAGCCGGTACCGAGCTGCTTCAGGTTCAACAGGCTTTTTTCGTTCGTCGATGGAAAGGCGAAGATGCTTGCCACGGGCCTCGGGCGTCATGCCGTTTGGCCGAAGATTCAGGTACTCGCGAACATCTTTGCCTTTTGGAGGCAGCGCCCAATGCACTGTACGGCCCAGCTTGCCAGCGAGCTTTTCGGCGCACTTAACCGCGCTGTCACGCCCACCCCAATCGCCTTTGTTGTTCGCATCCATTTCTCCCAGGACAACGATCTCTCGGTCCTTGGGCACATTGACGCTTTCCAGCACATTGGGATCCTAAGCTTAGAATTCCACGTGGACAAGTTGTCGCGG
>JADMIO011602883.1_pt1 | contig 32226 bp, 27 predicted proteins | sample 8958161 | NCBI WGS metagenome assembly JADMIO01 (sample SAMN16585339, study PRJNA669376) | soil metagenome | isolation source: Crop rotation soil | place: USA: Cullars Rotation, Alabama | collected 2011
GCTGGCGGAGGCACGGGCCGGGCCGCGGCGGCCGCCATGGCCGGCAGAGCGACCATCCTGACGCTCCCTCCGCCACCGCCCCCGCCCCCCGCGGCCGAGTTGCTCCCGTCCCCTTCGGCGTCCTGGTAGTCGAGGTTCCGGCTGGGGGCGACCCTGATGATCAGGAGCAGAAGGAGCACGTGGAGAACCAGGGCGACGACCGCGCTTCCGGGGGACCGCCGGGATACTGGAACGCCGAGCCCGATGGCGCCGGGGCGCGGTCGCTCCCTGGTCGCGCCAGGGGGCCGGGGGCGGGGGGGGGTCGCGATGGGCATCGGGAGAACGAAACGTCGCCTCGTTTCAAAAAGATTCGATCCGACCCCGTGCGACAAGGTCCGCAAACCGGCCCCCTGACCCGGCGGCTTAGATTGCGGCATGGCCACTCCTGCCCTCCGCCCGGACATCGACCTGGCCTGGTTCATGGCCCGCCAGGCCGGCACCCTGCCCGACCATTTCGGGCTCGAGGTCACCAAGCTCGCCCCTGGGGTCCTCGAGGCCTCATTCGAGCTCCAGCCATGGATGCGGGCCCCGAACGGCTACCTCCACGCGGCGACGCAGATCGCCCTGGCTGACACGGCTGCAGGCTACGCGTGCGTCGCCCACCTGCCGCCGGAAGCCCGCGGATTCACGACCATCGAGCTCAAGTCGAACCTCCTCCGCAGCATCAAGACGGGCCGGATCAGCTGCGTGGCGCGGGCGGAGCACCTCGGGCGGACCACCCAGGTGTGGGCGGCCACCGTCCTGGGCCCGGAGGGAGAGACGATGTCGCTGTTCCGGTGCACGCAGCTGGTTTTGACGTAGGGAAATAACCCGAGTGTGACCCACGCTACAGCAACGGCGAGCCATGGGTGGCATCGTCTCCGGATGGGGATCAGACTCTGGAGGGGCTGCGGGCTCCTGCTCGCCGTCGCCTGCGGGGAGGCTGGACGGGTCACTGATCCGGTGACGCCGCCGGCGACCCCTCCCCGGTTGCTGTCGATCCAGCCGGTGTCCGGCGTGATCTATCCGGGCGACTCCCTGGCCTTCTCGGCCCAGCTGACCGAGTCGAACGGCCCGTCAGCCGTTCGCTGGGAGCTCAGTCCGCCGACGTTCGGCTCGGTTTCGGCGGCTGGCTGGGTAAAGACGCCGAGCTGCCCGCAGAATTGGAACGGTCGGTTGCGAGCTACTCTGGTTGCCGACTCTTCGGTGACCGCCGAGGTGGACGTGGCGCTCCCCGATCCCTTTGGTTTTCGCCAGCCCGTCAGCATCTATTCGGTTCACGATTCGGCGTCGGACGCTCAGAGCAACCTTGCCGCAATCACGGGAACCGTCCGCGTCGACATCAGGGTCACGAACAGCGGCTGTTTCGGGCTCAGAAGGCTGCGGCTGGTCGTCAACGACCCCGCCGGCGGCTCGACCCCACTGCCCTGGCTCGACGTCGTCCAGCCCGCCGAGCTGCCGGCGTTCTTCGGGCTCTACTGGAACACGAAGGCCCGGGCAGGCTCGGCGGCGGCGTTTCCGAACGGGCGGTACACCATCGTGGCGGAGGCCATGTATTCGGGAGAGAACAGCTCCACCTTCAGCGCCCTTCCCGCGATGGTCGCCAATCCGTAGTGCTCCCTCGTCGACCGGCCAGCAAAGTTGTCCGAGCAGAGTCCTGAAAACACGAGAGGCGGGCACTAGGCCCGCCTCAGGTGCGATGTGGCTCGATCCGTCAGCCGCTCAGGTGCCTTTCGGCGTGAAGCCGATGACCTGGACCCCGGCGCCGCGGACGATGTCCGAGGCCTTGATCCAGTCCTGATAGGTCCGAGTCGCGGTGGCCTTGATGAAAATGAGCTTGGCCGGCCGGTTGTCGTAGATCGCGTGGATCTGGGTGTCCAGCTGGCCCGGGGGGACCGGCTGGCCGTTGATCTCGTAGTTGCCGTCATCCAGGATGTTGAGCACGATCTGGCTCGACGGCCCGGAGGACGACGACGTTTCGAGAGGCGGGACCTGGACGTCGATCGCCATCCGGGCCAGCGGCTGCGAGATCATGAAGATGATCAGCAGCACCAGCAGAATGTCGATCATCGGAATCACGTTCGGCTCGGCGCTGAGGCCACCACCGCCGCCAGTAGACATTCCCATGGGCGCGCCTCCTACTTCTTTTTCGCTTTGTCGACGGCTCCGAAGAGTCCGCCGGTCTGCTCGATCTCGGTGATCGCCGCCATGACCCGCACGCCCGCCCGACGGGCGATCTCGACCGCGTCCTGGACCTTGTCGAACTTGAGGTCCTTGTGGGCGCGGAAGTAGAGGATCTTGTCTTCCGGCCGGGCCGCGTAGATCGCCTTCAGCTGATCCGGGAGGACGTCCGCCGGAATCAGATTCCCGTTGAGAAAGTACTGCCCGTTCTGATCGATCCCGAGGACCACTTCGCCCTCGCCTTCCGGGCGCTTGTCCAGGTTTTCACCCTGGGGCATGGTCGCCTGGAAGCCGTTGGCGATCAGCGGCGTCACGATCATGAAGATGATCAACAGCACCAGCATGATGTCGATCATCGGAATGACGTTCGGCTCCGCCTTTACGGTGGTGGAGCCAGCAGTATTAACTGATGTGGCCACTGCCGCTCACCGCCTTCTGGGCCTGGAACTCCTTGGTGAAGATGGAGCGGCCGAATTCGCTGCCGACGCTCTTGATGAGGTAGTCGATCAGCTCCTTGGAGGAGTAGGTCATCTCGACGGTGAGGTTCTCGATGACGGTGGTGAAGTAGTTGTAGAACCACACCGCCGGAATCGCGACCAGGAGGCCGAGCGCCGTGGTGATGAGGGCCTCGGAGATACCGCCGGCGATGCCGGCCAGACCGCCCGACGCGCCACCCGCCGACATCGCGTTGAACGCCGTCACGATGCCCATCGTGGTGCCCAGCAGTCCGACGAACGGCGCGGTCGACCCGACCGTCGCCAGGATGCCGGTGCCGCGCTTGAAGTCGGCCAGGGTGATCAGCATCTGCCGCTCGACCGCCCGCTCGGCCGAATTGATGTCGGCGGCGGTGATGGTGGCCCGGTCACGGAGGAGGGGCTTGACCTCGGAGAGGGCGCCGCCGAGGACCTTGGCGACGTGGCTCTGCTGGTTCTTCTCGGCCAGGGCGATGGCCTGATCGAGCTGCTCTTCCTGGATCGCGCGGGAGAACTGGGGAGCAAACTTCCGGGTGGCCGCCTTGCTCTTCTGGATCTTGATCAGCTTCCCGATCGCGACGGTGAGCGAGAAGAACGACATCAGGATCATGATCCAGACGATCGCGCGAGCAAAGGTGTTCGCGTGCTCGTACAGAGTCAGAATATCTACGCCCATGGAATGCTCCCTTTCACGGTGACTGTAGGGGCGAGGGAACCCTCGCCCGGTGGCGATCGGGCGGGCTCGCGCCCGCCCCTACACTGAGTTGATTACGCCCCGATGGTGAACGAGACCCGCTGCTGCACCAGCTGCCGGACCGCCTGGCCCTTGATCTTGGCCGGCTTGAACGTCGACCCGAGGATCGCGTCCTTCGCGGGCTCCTCGAAGGCCTTGTTGGTGCTCCGGAGGACCCGGAACGACTCCGGCTCCGCCTTGCCGTCGATGCCGACGACGTACTGGACGTCGACGCTGCCGGCGATGCCGGCCTGCTGGAGCACCGGCGGATACTTCGGCTTCTGGAAGTTGATCGGCTGGACCGGATCGTCGACTTCCGCCTCGACGAACGTCTCGCTGGTGGAGACCGGTCCGCTGCCGCCCACGACACCCGCGGCGATACCGCCCTCGACGCCCTTACCGCTGAAATCCTTGGCGTCGAACCGCTCGTTCAGGTTGACGGGCGGGATGTCCTTCGGGATCTCCGTCGGGGGCATCACGGTCTGGAAGCCCATCGGCGGAGGATTGGCCGTGACCACGGCATCAGGCGGCGGAGTGGTCGGCGGCGGTGGCGGCGGCGGCTCGGGCGGCTTCAGGAACACCATGGTGGTGTCCTGGAGGATCTCCTTCAGCGTCTCGGCCGCGCCCGACGTGGCCTTGACGGCCGCGAAGACCAGGAGCACGTGCAGCACCAGTGAGACGAACGTCTGACCGATGGTGCGGTCCTTCTTGGGCTTGGACTCGATGAGATTCTCGAACATTCCTTCCTCTCGGACGGAGTCAGCGATACCCAGGGATCAATCAAGCAGGACCGGGTTGCAACCGGCTGACCGCCAGATGACAAAACGATTACATGTGGATTAGGTGGATGCGGGCGGATCGACATGCTCCCCGCGAGGCAATGATACGGTGAAAACCGTTCCCTTGCCAGGGCGACTCTGCACCGAAATGCTGCCGCCGTGCACCTCCGCGATCCACTTGGTGATCGCCAGACCAAGGCCGGTGCCGGTGCCCGCCACATCCCGCGAGCGGGCGGGGTCCGCCCGCCAGAACCGGTCGAAGATGTGGGGCAGATCCCCCGCGGCGATCCCGATCCCGGTGTCGCGGACCACCAGCTGAACGGTACCGTCCTGGTCGCTCAGCCCCACTCCGATCTCGCCGCCGTCCGGCGTGTACTTCACGGCGTTGGTCACCAGGTTGAGGAGCAGTTGCCGGATCCGGGTCCGGTCGACGCCGAGGACCACCGGCCGGGTCGGGATGTGCCCCTGCACGGTGAGATTCTTCGCCTCGGCCAGGATCTGCGCGGTCTCGATCGCCTCGTTGGCGAGCTCCCGGAGGTCGGTCTCCACCAGCGCGAGCGGGGCCCGCCCCTCGTCCGCCCGGGCCAGCATCAGGAGGCTGTCGACCAGCTCGGACATCCGATTGATCTCCTCGAGCGACTCGTCGAGGGGCTGGATGCTTTCCGCGGGCGTCTTCGGGTTGGTGAGCGCGCGTTCCACGCCAACCCGGAGCACCATCAGGGGGGTCTTGAGCTCGTGGCTCGCCTCGGCGACGAACCGCTGCTGGGCGGCGAAGCTCTGTTCCAGCCGGGCGAACATGTTGTTGACCGCCAGCGAGAGCCGGGCGAGCTCGTCGGCGCCCCCTGGCTCCACCGGGAGCCGCCGGTGAAGGCTCCGACCGTCGGTGATCGCGGTGAGCTCGTCGATCGTCGACTCGAGCGGCCTGAGGCTGGTTCCAGCGAGCCAGGACCCGATCAGGACCGACACTACCAGGACCACCGGCGCGATGAACAGCATCGACCGGAGCAGCGCCGACGGACCGAAGGACACCTCGTCGAGGCTCGCCGCCACCAGCATCCAGCGGATGGCCGGATCGGTTCCGGTGACCGGGGTCCGGTAGTAGCGGATCCCGGAGCGCCCCGGGACGATGCTGGCGCTCCCCCAGGTCGCGGCGCCGCCGCTTCCGATCGCCAGATCGCGGAGCTGGTCGAGGGCCTGGTCCTCGAGGGCCCGGCTGGGATCGATCGACAGGATGGTCGACCGGTCCGACCCGACCAGGATCAGGTAGTGGCCGAAGCTCTGGAAGGTCTGCTGAACGCTCTCGACGATCGGCGGAAGCCGTCCCAGCGAACGGGAGAGGTCGCGGAGCACCCGGAGGGTCAGGTCGGCTTCGACCTCGAGCCGGCTGTCGAGCTCCTGGAGATTGGATTGGCGGCGGTCGAGGTAGAGGATCACCCCGAACAGCGTGATGGTGAGTCCCAGGGCAGCGACGTACCCGACCGCGAGACGCTGCCGGATCGACCGCATCGGGTCAGGCCTTCACCACGTAGCCGACCCCCCGGACGGTATGGAGGATCCGTTTGTCCTGGCCGGCGTCGAGCTTCTTCCGGAGCCGGTTGATCACCACGTCGACGATGTTGGTGCCCGGGTCGAAATGGTAGTCCCAGGCGTACTCGGTGATCAGGGTGCGCGACATGACCCGGCCCGGGTGCCGCATCAGGTATTCGAGGACGGTGTATTCCTTGGGCGTCAGGTCGAGGAGCTTGCCGGCCCGGCGGACCTCGCGGGTCGCTGTGTCGAGCTCGAGGTCGCCGACGGTCAGCTTGGTGGACCGGAGCTGCTGCGGCCGGCGGGCGATCGCCTCCACCCGGGCCAGCAGCTCTTCGAACGCGAAGGGCTTGGTGACATAGTCGTCGGCGCCGGCCCGGAGCGCCTGGACCTTGTGGTCGACCGCATCCTGCGCGGTGAGCACCAGGATCGGGATGGTGAGGCCGCGATCCCGGACGGTCCGGAGCACCTCGTACCCGGTCATCCCGGGGAGCCGGAGATCGAGGATCACCAGATCGTAGTGGCCGCCGGACACCAGCCGGAGGGCTTCCATCCCGTCGTCCACCAGGTCGGCATGGTAGGACTGCTCCTCGAGGCCCCGCTTGACGTACTGACCGACGATCCGATCGTCCTCGACCACCAGGATCTTCATGGGGTCTCCGTGGGAAACACTACCCGGAAGATGCTGCCTCGCCCCACCTCGCTGTCGACATCAATCCGGCCGCCGTGGTCCCTCATGATTCCGTAGGCGATCGAGAGGCCGAGCCCGGTGCCATGCCCCGGCGCCTTGGTGGTGTAGAACGGCTCGAAGATCTTGGAAAGCTCGCTCTGCGCGATCCCCATCCCGGTGTCCCGCACCTCGACCATCGCTTCGTGCCGACCGCTCACCCGGCGGCTTCCCAGGGTCAGGGTCCCGCCGTCGGGCATCGCGTCGACGGCGTTGAGCATCAGCGCCATCAGCACCTGGATCATCTGCTCGTCGTTCGCCGCGACGGTGACGGGGTCGCCCAGCGCCGTCTCGACGTTGAGCTTCTTGAAGCGACGGTGATGCTTGAGGAGGAAGAGGGTCCGCTCGACCAGCTGATTGAGCTCGACCGTCGTCCTCGGCCGCCCCGCCGACTGGGGCCGGCTGAACTCGAGGAGCCCGTCGACGATCTTGGTGCTCCGCTGCACCTCCTTGTCGATCGTCTCGAGATACTCCTTCACGGCCGGCTCCGCGAGTGGACCGAGCCGGACGTCGATCGCGGCCGCGCAGGCGGCGATGGTCGCGAGGGGATTGTTGATCTCGTGCATGACACCGGCGACCAGCTGGCCCACCGCCGCCATCTTCTCGTGCCGGATCACCTGCTGCTGGACGTTCCGCGCCTCCGTCACGTCCTCGCCGATGGTGATCACGTGGGTGATCGCGTCGCCGTCGAGACGCATCGGCAGCCGGGACGCGAGGTAGACCCGCCGCTCCCCGCCCTGCTCGACCGCGGTCTCCACCTGAATGCTCTCCCCGGTCGCGAAGACCTGATCGAACTCCTGCTTGAGCTGGTCGGCCGACTGGCGGGTGAGCACCTGGAAGACCGGCCGGCCCACCACGTCGTCGCGCCGGAGACCCTGGGTCCCGGTCTCCCGCTTCCGGTTCCAGAACTGGATCCGGTAGGCCCGGTCGATCACGTAGAGGCCGACCGGCAGGCTGTCGATGACGAGCCCCGTGAAGCGCCGCTGCTCGGAGATCTCCCGCGACCGGCTCGCCACCTCGAGCGCCAGGTCCTCGGCGAGCGTCATCGCGTCGAGGAATGGCGCCAGGAGATTGCGGAGCACGTCGACCACCGACGACAGGACGTCGGGTCCGTTCGGAGCCGGATCGAGCTCGAGGACGCCGAGCCGGAGCCCGGCATGGACCAGCGGGGTCCGGATCATCCTCGGACCCGCCGGCGGGAGATGATCGATCCCCGGCGCCAGCGCGATCCGCACCGGGCTGGCGATCCCGGAGCAGCTGGTGGCGCTCGCGTCGCGCCGCCAGATGCAGACCGAGCGGAGCTTGAGCCCCTCCTGCACCGCCCCGGCCACCGAGCCGAGGGTGTCGTCCGGAGGGAGGCCGCTATTGAGGATGCGGGCGACCTGGCCGAGCAGGTCGAGGGGGGTCCCGCCGAGTGAGTTGGTCATGGAAGTCGCCCGGGAACTTAAGTTTAGCGCTCGCGACCGCAAACCTGAGGACCTGGACGATGACCCTCCCCCTCCTGACCCCGTTCCTCGCCGGCCGGCGGGTGGCCCTCGGCTCCCGATCGGTGGAGCCGATCACCGCCCCATGGGATGGGGCGCGGCTCGGCGAGGTCGCCCTCGGCACCGGCGCCGATCTCGACGAAGCGCTGGCCGTGGCGAGGGATCCCGCCGCCAGCCCCGCCCGGCTCACCCGGGTCGAGCGGGCCCGGATCCTCGCCTCGATGGCCGACCGGATCCTGTCGCTCGAAACCGAGCTCGCCGAGACGATCGCGCGGGACGCCGGGAAGCCGATCACCCTGGCACGGGGCGAGGTTCAGCGCTGCGTCACCGTGTTCCGCCTCGCGGCGGCCGAGGCCACCCGCCTCGGCGCCTCCGCGGTCCCGGCCGAGGGCGATCCCCGGGGCGCCGGCTACCGGGCATCGATCGAGCGGTTCCCGATCGGCCCGATCGCCGCGATCTCTCCCTTCAACTTTCCGCTCAACCTGGTGGCTCACAAAGTGGCCCCGGCGTTCGCGGCGGGAAATCCGGTCATCCTCAAGCCGGCGCCCCAGGCACCGATGGCCGCGTTCCGGCTCGCCGAGCTGTTCGCCGAAGCCGGCGCGCCGGCGGGCACGCTCCAGGTGCTCCATCTCCCGATCGCCGTGGCGGAGCGGTTCGCAACCGACCCCGGCTTCGCGATGCTCTCCTTCACCGGGAGCGACCGGGTCGGCTGGCACCTCAAGTCGATTGCCGGGCGGAAGCGGGTCACCCTCGAGCTGGGCGGCAACGCGGGCACCATCGTCCACTCCGACACCAGGGACCTCGACGCCGCCGCCGCGCGGAACGTCTGGGGCGCGTTCGCCTACGCGGGTCAGGTCTGCGTCAAGGTCCAGCGGCTCTTCATCCATCGGCCCGTCTATGCCCGATTCCGCGATCAGGTCGTGGCCGCCACGAACGCCCTCCCCGTCGGCGACCCGTTCGATCCGAAGACGGTCGCCGGGCCGATGATCGACGACGACGCCGCCACCCGGGTCGGCAGCTGGGTCGACGAAGCCCGGGCCGCCGGAGCCACCGTCCTCGTCCCGGGCAGTCGGTCGGGGCGGCTGCTCGGACCGGTCGTGCTCGAGGACGTCGACCGGAAGCTTTCGGTGAGCTGCCGCGAGGTGTTCGGACCGGTCCTCACCCTGGCCCCCTACGACGACTTCGGGGAGGCGATCCGGATGGTCAACGACAGCGAGTTCGGGCTCCAGGCCGGCGTCTACACCCGCGACGACGCCCGGATCGATCAGGCTTTCCGGGAGATCGAAGTGGGCGGCGTGGTGGTCAACGACATCCCGACCGTCCGGTTCGACCACCTTCCCTATGGCGGCGTCAAGGCGTCGGGGTTCGGACGCGAGGGCGTCCGGAGCGCGATGAAGGAGATGACCGAGGAGCGAGTGCTGCTGGTGAAGACGACCGCCTGAGGGAGGTCAGCCGGAAACGCCGAGGTAGAGCGTCACCTCGTGCTCGCCTCCGGCGGTGAAGGTGGCTCGGGGTCCTTCGACCGCGATCTCGTCGACCGTGACCCGCGCGACGCTCTCGTCCTCCGGCAGCGCCACGGTCACCGCAATCGGGGGACCGAACATCACGGCCAGGCGGATCGTGACCCACTCCGCCCGCCGCCGGACCTCGAGGTCGATCAGGGTCCGGTGAGCCCGGAGCCGCCGGACCTTGATGCCCCTCCAGCCTTCCGGCAGCATCGGCTCGAGCTCGAGCCGCCCGCCGATCCCGTCGACCCGCGCCCCGATCAGGAGACCAACCAGCCGGCCGAGGAACTCCTCCGGGTCGAGCAGGTCCGACCGGCGGATCCGGTACCACTCCCTGGCATCCTCGATCAGTCCGGTGACGTCCTCACCGACCCAGCGATCGGACCGACCGGCCGGGTCTACACGCAAATGTCCCCCGACTCGACCGATCGCCCAGGCACAGGCCTGGTTGACGGCGACGTCGGGGGACTCGACCGCTGGAAAGTGCCGGCTGCCGAGCCGGTCAGCCAAGGGCGGCGATCTGCGCCAGCAGCTCGCCGTTGTCCCGCTTGTGCCCGAGCTCGGCCTCCTCGTGATGCCACCGGATGGTCCCGGCCCGGTCGATCAGGACGTAGGCACGCTTGCTGAAGAACCGGTCCTCGAGGAGGACCCCGTAGAGCCGACTGACCTCGCGCTTGAAATCGCTCAGCAGGTCGACCGTCATCTTCTCCTTGGCCTTGAACTCCTTCAGCGTCGGCACCGAATCGACGCTGATCGGGAGCACCACGGTGCCGCTCTCCTGAAACCGGGAATAATCGGACGAGAAATCGCACAGCTCCCGGGTGCAGGTCCCCGTGAACGCGAGCGGGAAGAACGCCAGGAGCACGTTCTGACCCTTGAGCGCGGACAGCGTCACGTTGGTGCCGCTCGTGGACGCCAGGGTGAAATCGGGGGCCTCCGAGCCGACGGCGGGAATCGGCATGTCAGGAGATCTGAAACCGCTTGCCCGCCACGGTCCAGTTGAGGACGTTCCACCAGGCCCCGAGATAGTCGGCGCGCCGGTTCTGGTACTTGAGGTAGTAGGCGTGCTCCCATACGTCGCACCCGAGAACCACGGACTTACCCTCCATGATCGGGGTGTCCTGGTTCGGCGTGCTCTCGATCGCCAGCCCGGCCGGCGTCTGCACCAGCCACGCCCAGCCGCTCCCGAACCGTCCGACGCCCGCCTTCTGGAACTGTTCCTTGAAGGCGTCGAGGCTCCCGAACTTGGCGTTGATCGCGGCGCCGAGATCGCCCTGGGGCGAGGTGGCGCCGCCCGGCGCCATCAGCTCCCAGAACAGGGTGTGGTTCCAGTGCCCGCCCCCGTTGTTCCGGACCGCGCCGCGGATCGCCTCGGGGACCTGGTTCAGGTTCCCGATCAGCTGCTCGAGCGGGAGCTTGGCGAGATCGGGCTGATCCTTGAGCGCGGCATTGAGGTTGTTGACGTAGGCGTCGTGATGCTTGTCGTGATGGATCCGCATCGTCTGTTCGTCGATGTGCGGCTCCAGCGCGTTGTAGGCATAGGGCAACGGAGGCAGCGTGTGCGACATGATTTCGCTCCGGACGCGGGGAGTGAGGAGGCCAATTATCGTCAGGCCGATCGACTGAAGCAACGGCCGGCGACGCACGTTACTTCACTTCGACGAAACCGTGAACCGGATCAACACGCCCTCGACGAACTCGGCCTCGATCCGTCGGTCGCGGGTCAGATACACGGAGGTGTTCACCCGGAGGGCGCCCTCGTTCCGGTGAGAGACCGTTTCCGGCCGCCCCAGCATCGCGTCGACGTCCTCGATCAGGAGACCCTTCCGAAGCTCGCCGGCTCCGACCGGGGGGCGCCCCTCGCCGTGAAGCCCTGGCCTGCCGTCCGCGGCCAGCACCGGGCTGAAATCGACGTATTCCGCCAGGGCGCGCATCACCCCGTCCGGCGTGATCGCCTCCTCGGGGACGAACGGCCGGTAGCGGAGATTGAACCGCGAGCCGCCCTCGAGCCGGCGCTGCCGGATGTTGGCGCTCTTGATCTGCTCGGCCTGAGCCACCTGGGCCCGGTTGGACGCGTCGGCCCGCTCCCGGTCCCGCCGGAGCCCGTCGAGCTCCTCCCGGGCCTTCTTCTTGGCCGCCGGGTCGGTGATCCCAGGCAGCTCCCTCTCGAGGTTCCGCTCGCGGACCGTCTTCGGCGCCGAGCTCACGGAGACGTTGCTGCTGGTCTCGTCCGAGAAGGTGCCGTATCCACCCCCGCCGAGCTGGAACTCGATCAGATCCTTCTTCACCTTCACCTTGGTGACCAGGATTTCCTCGCCCCGGCGGACCGCGGTCCCGAACTCCTTGAGGCGGCGGGCGTGCCGGGGGAAGTCGACCGGCATCGAGGTGCCCGGGTAGACGTCGACGCCGTCGTCGGCGCCCGGCATCTCCAGCTTGACCACGACCGACTTGCCCTCGAAGAACCGGCGGAGGACTTCCTCCGACTGCCCGGCCGCCGAGCTCGCGGTGACCGTGGCGAGGAGCGCGGCGGCCGCGATTGCGTGTCCGAGCTTCATTCCCAACCTCCCCCGATTCAGGATATCGACTTCCGATCGAGCTGATGGATCGTCTTGATCGAAGCCGGCCGCTCCTTCTGGAGCCGGGCCGCCACCTTTTCGTTGGTCTCGATCACCCGGAGCACGTTCTCGCCGGCGATCTTCCGGAGGTCGCTTTCCGACCAGCCCCGGCGGGCCAGCTCGGCGAACAGATTCGGGAATTTGCTGACGTCCTCGAGACCCTCGATCGTATCCTCGATCCCGTCGAAGTCGCTCCCGATCCCGATGTTGTCGACGCTGGCGATCCGGCGGATCCGCTCGATGTGGTCCGCCACCTCCCCGATCGTGACCTTGGGCGCCGGGTTGGCCGCATCCCAGCTGGCGATCTCCCGCTCGGCGCGGCCGGCGTCCGAGCCGGCCTGTCTCCGGATCTCCGCCAGGCGGGCACCCCGCGCCTGCGACCAGGCGTAGTTCTTCGGCGAGACGAAGCTGGTTACGAAGGTCACCATCACGACGCCGCCATTCCGCGGCAGCCGGGCCAGGATCGAATCGGGCACGTTGCGGGGATGGTCGGTGATCCCTCGCGACGCCGAGTGGGAAAAGATGACCGGCGACTCGGTAGTCGTGAGGGCGTCGCTCATCACGCCAGGCGAGACGTGCGACAGGTCCACCAGCATGCCGAGCCGGTTCATCTCCCGGACCACCTCTTCCCCGAACCGGCTCAGCCCGCCATGGGTCGGCTTGTCGAGCGCCGCGTCGGCCCAGTCGAGGGTGACGTTGTGGGTCAGGGTCATGTACCGCGCGCCGAGGTCGTAGAACGCCCGGAGCGCGCCGAGCGAGTTCTCGATCGCGTGGCCGCCTTCCATCCCGAGCATCGATCCGACCCGCCCCGCCGCGAAGGCCTGCCGGAGGCAGAGCGCGGTGGCGCAGTACTGGAGCTTGTCGGGATACCGCTCGATGATCCGCTTGGCGATGTCGATCTGCTCGAGCTGGACCCTTGCATAACCCGAGTCCCTGATCTCGCCCGGGATGTAGACCGACCAGAACTGGCCTCCGAGCATCCCCTTGTCGAGCCGTGAGAAGTCGGTCATCCCGGCGACGCCCTTCCGGAGGTCGTAGCCGACCACGTCGGCCGCGAGTCCGGACTTGTCCTCCCGGATCCGCCAGGGGAGGTCGTTGTGGCCGTCGATCAGCGGCGTGGTGGCCAGCACCTTCCTGGCCAGCGCCATGTACTGATCTTCCTGGGCGACCAGTGCGCCGGGCAGGGCGGCGAGAAGCAACGGGAGGACGAAACGGGCTCGCATCGGGAAAATCCGGGTCCGGGGACGGTGGTCGAGGGCGAAACCAATGTAGCCCGGTTCCCGTCCTTCGAGAACGGCGCTTCACGCGGTTCGCCTTGACGGATCGGGTCGCGGCCGTTCCATTCTCGCATCCGGTCGGCCTCGCCGACCTCCAACCAGATCTCCGGAGCCCTCATGCGTTCTTCCGTCTGCCTGGCACTTCTGGTCGTCGCCGGGTGCTCCAGGGCGGCCACCCCGGCGGCACCTTCGACCGCGCTCGCGGACAGCCTCGCCGCGATCAGCGGGCGGTTCGCCACCGAGAAGCGGGTGCCGGGCCTCGCGGTCGGCGTGATGCGGGGCGGAACGGTGGTCTACCGGGCCGGGTTCGGAGTCACCGCGCTGCCCGACGGCCAGCCGGTCACGCCCTCGACCCTCTTCCACATGGCATCGGTCACCAAACCGTTCGTCGCCACGGCGATCATGCAGCTGGTGGGCGAAGGCAAGGTCGGGCTCGACAGCCTGGTGACGGTCTACCTGCCCTATTTCCGGATGAAGGACCCCCGGGCGGCCACCATCACCATCCGACAGCTGGTCACCCATACCTCGGGCATGCCGGACGTCACCGACTATCACTGGGATCGGCCCGAATACGACGACGGCTCGCTGGAACGGTGGGTCCGTGGTCTGGCCGACTCGTCCCTGATCGCGGCCCCTGGGGAGAAGTGGCAGTACAGCAACATCGGCTTCGAGATCCTCGCCGACGTGATCGCCAAGGTGAGTGGTCAGCCGTTCGAGGACTATGTCCAGGCGAAGATCCTCCGCCCCCTCGGCATGAAGAAGAGCACCCTCCTCATGACCGACATCGACTCGACCCTGATGGCCTACGGGCACGGCGCCGACTCGGCCGGGACCTATCACCGGACCGGCAGCTATCCCTACAACCGGCGACACGCCGCCAGCTCGACGCTCCACTCCAACGTCGACGACATGCTCCGATGGGGCGCCGCCAACCTGGCCCAGGGTACCCTCGACGGAGGCCGGATCCTCGAGCCGGCGGCCTACGCCGAGCTCTGGAAGCCCCAGCGCGACATGTACGCCGACCTGAGCGCCCGGGCCGCCCGGGCGGGGATCACCCTCCCCTACAGCAAGATGGCGGTCGGACTGAGCTGGTTCCTGGCGGAGATGGATGGACACGCGCTCGTCAACCACAGCGGGGGCGACACCGGCTTCCGGACCGACTTCACCATCGCGCCGGCCGACTCCGCCGTGGTGGTCGTCCTGATCAATGGCGAGGCCGACCCGCGCGAGCTCTCCAACGCGCTGCTCAAGGCGGTCTGGGCGGCGCCGGCCGCCCGTTAGGCGGGCGAGCCCTCAGCCCTCGGTGCTCGCCCCGCTCCTGAGGACGCCGTCCATGTCATACTGGCGGCGGGCCAGGAAGCTCCGCCGGAGGTAGAAGTAGCCGATCCCGAGCCCCACGAGAACGAGATACCCGGCGGTGACCCCGAGGTCATCGCCGGCGCCCACCAGAAAGAAGCCGATCGAAACCAGGGCCAGCGCCACGGCCACCACCGTTCTCGCGACCGGGCCGAGGCGAAAGCCGGAGCCGGCCCATTCGACCGGAAGCCGGGCCGGGAGCCGAACCAGGGTCAGGGCGGAACCGATCTGGAGCAGCATCACGCTCATCACCGCCATCATCGCGTACTGACGGATCGACCCGCCGAGGAGCACGCTGGCGACCGAGAGCACCGTCATCAGGAGCACCGCGGAAGCCGGCACACCGGAGGCGTTCCGCCGGCCGAGCACCTCGGGAAAGACCCGCGCCCGGGCCATCGCGAGCACGTCGCGGGAGTGAATCAGCAGCATCCCGTTGATCGAGGTGGCCGCGGCGAGAAGCGCCGCGATCGCCACCGCCCCGCCGACCCACCGGGGAAGAAACGCCTCCGCCGCGCGGGCGACCGGCGCGGTGACGCCGCCGAGCGACTGCCAGGGCAGCAGCGCGGGGACCGCGAACGCGACCAGGATGTAGCTCGTCAGGACGATCAGGAAGCCGATCAGGAGCGTCAACGGAATCGTCCGGGTGGGATGCCGGATCTCCCCGCCGATCTCGGTGATCACCGTGGCCCCCGCATAGGAGAAAAACGCCAGCACCGATCCGGTCGCCACCGGACCGAACCCCCTCGGCAGGAACGGGGTCAGCAGCTCGGGACGGGCGTGGAGCGCTCCCCCGATCCCGAACCCGTACATCACCACCAGAAACCCGATCGTCATCGCGACCTGGATCCAGACCGCGAGCTGCACGGTGGTCAGGTTGAGGAGGCCGAAGAGGAGCACCGATCCGAGCGCGACGGCGGTCCGGTCGAGCCCCGGAAAGAAGTAGGCGAAGTAGTCGGCCAGCCCGAAGCCGACCAGCGCGATGCTCACCACCACCGCGATCAGGGTGACCCAGACGCCGAGGAACCCGTAGACCGGCCCGAGCACCCGGGCCGCCGCCACGTTGCCGGCCCCGCTCACCGTGACCGCGCTCCCGATCACCGCGCCGGCCACGCAGGCAAGCGCGGCGAGCGCCCCGGCGATCAGGTACGACAGGAACGCGGCCGGGCCCGCCACCGACGCCAGCTGCCCCGGCAGAATGAAGATCGAGGCCCCGACCACGTAGCCGACCAGCGTGAACACCGCGCCCGCCAGCCCGATGGTGCGGTGGGAGCCGTTCGGATCCGTCATGGGAGCGCCTCGGCGCGGAAGAGGGGAAGCGTGGGTACGAAAGCGCGGCATCGGGAGACCGGCAAGGCCGGCCCCGGCTTGCGTCTTTAACATAACAAGCGTTGTTTTACTTCGACACCCGGGGAGGGGCGATGGACGACAAGCGGATTCTCTGGCGCAGGACGGGTCCCCATACCGGCCTGATCCAGCTCAATCGGCCGGATCGGCTCAATGCGATGGACCACGCGGCCATCGAACGGCTTCATGCCCTGCTCGGCGAGCTCGGCAGCGATCCGGAGCTCCGGGCCGTGGTGCTGACCGGCGCCGGCCGGGCCTTCTCGGCCGGGGCCGATCTCAAGGAGCTCGAATCCACGCCGCAGAGCGAGGTGACCGTCAGGGTCGCGCGGGGGCGGCTCGAGCTCTACCAGGATATCACCCGCCGAATGGTGGCCAGTCCGATCGTATTCCTGGCCGCCATGAACGGCGTCGCGGTCGGGGTCGGCGCCGAGCTGGCGATCGCGTCGGACATCCGGATCGGGACCGATGCAACCGAGGTGATTCTCTCCGAGGTGACCCGCGGTCTGTTCGAAACCAACGGGGTGATGCACTATCTCCCGAGGATCGTGGGTCAGGGCCGGGCCGCCCAGTGGCTCCTCACCGGCGAGCGGATCAGGTCCCCCGCCCTCCTCGCGGCGGGATTTCTGACCGAGCTGGTGCCGGCCGAGCAGCTGCTGGCGCGGGCTCAGGCTCTGGCGGACACGATCGCCGGCAACGCGCCGATTTCGGTCCGGCTGATCAAGCAGCTCCTCCGCCGGACCTGGGAGGTCGATCTCGAGACGATGCTGCGGTACGAGGTGGACGGGATGCTGGCCTGCATGGCCAGCGACGACATCCAGGAGGGGCTTCGCGCGTTCGTCGAGCGGCGAGCCCCGGTCTGGCAGGGAAAGTGAACTACCAGGAGGCGTCGATGCGTGGAATCCTGATGGCGATGGCGATCGCGGCGGGAGCCGCGGGACAGGTGGCGGGACAGGCGCAGCCCGACCCGCTGGCGAGCTGCGCGGCTCCGGTGGCCCGGGAGGGCGTCGAGATCGAGCGGCGATCGCTCTACGTCCCGATGAACGACGGCGTCAAGCTCGCCGTCGACGTCTTTCTGCCCAAGGGCCTGGCCGCCGGCACCCGGCTGCCGGCGATCCTGGTGTCGACCCGCTACTGGCGCGCCTCAGAGGGCCAGCCGATCGGAGCCAGCGAGCGGTTCTGGCTCGCCCGGGGATACGCCTACGTCTATGCCGACGTCCGCGGGACCGGGGCGTCATACGGCCAGTGGTTCTACCCGTGGTCCCCCCGGGAGGTCGACGACATCGCGGGGATCACGACCTGGATCGCCAAGCAGCCGTGGTCCGACGGGCAGGTGGGCTCGATCGGCACCTCGTACACGGGCAACACCGCCCAGCTGGTGGCGGCGGCCAACGTACCCGCCGTCAAGGCCGTGGTGCCCCGGTTCATCGACTTCGACGGCTACACCGACCTCATCTATCCGGGCGGCGTCCTCAATGCGATGCTGATCCGGGACTGGGGCAAGATGGTCTACGCGATGGACATGAACAAAGTGCCCCAGGCACCCAACGGCGTCCGGAAAGTCGATGGCGACGCCGACGGCAAGCTCCTCGCCGGCGCGGTGGCCAACCACCAGAAGAATCCGCCGCTCTACAGCTCGATGGACGGCATCGTCTACCGGGATGACGTGGTGCCGGCGTTCGGCGGGGCCACCAACGACATGTCGGGCACCTATCGCTACCGGGAACGGATCGAGCGGTCCAAGGTGCCGATCTTCGGATGGGCCAGCTGGCTCGATGCCGGCACCTCCCAGGGCGTCGTCAACCGGTTCATGAACTGGTCGAACCCGGAGATCCTCGTGATCGGCCCCTGGAGTCACGGGGGTGGCAATCACGCGAGCCCCTATCTCCCGACCGCCACCCCGACCGTGCCCTCGTCGCCGGTCCAGAACGAGCAGGCCGCCTGCTTCTTCGATCAGTACCTCAAGGGCAAGACGAACCGGATGAACGGCCGGACCCTGATCTACTACACCCTCGGAGAGGAGAAGTGGAAGCAGACCTCGACCTGGCCAGTGGCGGGCGTCACCTCGAAGCGCTACTACCTCGGCGCCGACCGGGCCCTCTCCACCGCTCGCCCGACCGCCGCGGCGCGGGACCAGTACCAGGTCGACTTCGACGTCTCCACCGGCACTCATAACCGCTGGTACACCCAGCTGGGCGGTCAGGACGTGATCTACGAGGAGCGCTCGGGTCAGGACGCCCGGATGCTCACCTACACCACCGGAGCGCTCGAGCGGGACACCGAGATCACCGGCCAGGCGGTGATCACCCTCGCCGTGACGTCGACGGCCACCGACGGCCACTTCTTCGTCTATCTCGAAGATGTCGGCCCGGACGGCAAGTCCACCTATGTCACCGAGGGGATGCTCCGGGCCCTCCATCGGAAGATCTCCAAGGACCCCGCCCCGTACCGGACGACGTACCCGTATCACACCTTCCTCAAGAAGGACGGGCAGCCGCTGGTTCCGGGCCAGGTCGCCACGCTGACGTTCCAGCTCCTCCCGACATCGGTCCTCTTCAAGGCCGGGCACCGGATCCGGATCGCGATCGGCGGCGCGGACAAGGAGACGTTCCAGCGGCTCCCGGCCACGGGCGACGTGACGATCAACGTGGTCCGCGGCGGCGAGAACGCCTCGTTCATCGATCTCCCGGTAGTCGCCCGCTGAAGCAAGCGCCCCCCGGCGCCTCGATGGCGACGGGGGGCGGCTCACAGCCCGCGGACTCAGCCCGGTCAGCTCACCTGATCGCTTCCTTGAGCTCGAGATTGGCCTCGACCTGCTGCCGGGTGAACCAGACCTCCCGCATTTCCTTCTTGGCGAAGAGCTGGAGCTGGTCGCCGACGTGCTTGGAGCCCGGCCGGGTGGCGTTGCCGTACGCCGTCAGTGCCCGGGCCCGGACCGGCTGCGAGAATTCCACTGCCGAGTAGTAGGTGTCGCCGCCCATGATGGCGAACTTTCCGCCGCCCTCGGGGACGTAGTACGCGGTCCGGAAGACCCCGTACGGATCACCCGGCGCCCCGTTGCCCGGGAAATCCTGGCCGGCATACTTGAGCCGCATCACCTCGCCCCACGGCACGTCCAGGGCCCCGTAGGTCTTCTCCATCGCCGCCACCGCCCGGTCGAGGGCAGCCAGCGCCACCTGCGGTCGGGCAATTCCGTGCGGCGTGGTGATCGCCGAATCGAGCCGCCAGGGCGCCGCGAAGATGTCCCGCTGCTGGAACCACTGCTGGACGAACTGCGAGAACAGCACCGCGCCGCGGCTGTCCGCGTCCGCCTGCCGATCCCACTTCTCCAGCACGTCGGCCGCCCGCTTCGACGCGGCCGACCCGCTCTTCCGTGCCAGCGCGAGCAGCTCGTCGAGAAACCGGTCGGCCAGCTCCATCCGGGTCGAGTGCTTGTATTCGATCAGCTCGTCGAAGGTGACGCTCGAATCCGCCGCCAGCATGTGAGCCGACCGCTGGGGACGGAACGCCATGTTCACCGGGGCCAGGTACGGAGGGAACTTGGTCGGGTCGAGCTGGCTCGGCACGGTGCTCGTCCAGGGCGGATCGTTGGCGTTCTGGAGCCAGCCGGTCGGCGGGTCCACCAGCCTCGGGAGATCGGCGTACCCGTGGTAGTCGGACCAGAGGAGTGACGAGCTGTCGCCGGGAACGGTCCGGAACCAGTAGGCCGCGTCGCCGCGGGATCGCTTCGGAACGTCGCCCCCGAAGAGGTAGTAGATGTGTCCGGCCGCGTCGGCGTACATGATGTTGAACATCGGGATCTGCAGTCGCCCGACCACCCGCTCGAAATCGGCCAGATTGCGGGCCTTTGCCATGTCCCACCATTCGGCCAGCATCCCGGGCCGGTCGAGCCCGGCGACCCGGAGCGCCACCGAGGTCTTTCCCGAGTCGGCGATCACCGGTCCATGCACCGAGCTCCTCACCACCAGGGTGTCGTCCTTGAGGGAGCCGTCAGCCTGGCGGACCTTGATGACCTCGGTCCGGCTCTCGTACGCCCTGGTCTGGCCGTCCCAGCGATAGCCGCCCTCGACGTTGCTGAGCCGGTAGGTATCGGTCCCGTCATAGGTGTTGACGGTGTGCGACCAGCCGAGACTGTCGTTGAAGGCGATCACCGGCGTCGGGAAGCCCACCAGCGCGGTCCCGTATGCGTTGATGCCCGGCGCGTTCCAGTGCGCCTCGTAGAACAGGAACAGGTCGGACCAGCCGAGATGCGGGTTGGCGAGGAGCATCGCCTTCCCGCTCGCGGACCGGCTGGGCCCGATGGCCCAGGTGTTCGAGCCGGCATCGGCCCGGGCCCGCTGGCGGGGTCGCTGGCCGACGATGGCCGCGATCGCCCGGTCCTGGCCGTGGACGAAGACGAAGTGGACGACGTGGTGGGCATGGGCCATCACGTCGACCGCGGTGACCGGGAGCATCGCCTTGAGACTGTCGCCGACCGAGTTGGGGTTCCGGGTGACGTACTCGTTGATCCCGGCGGCGAAGGCCTCGAGGTTCCGCTTGAAGGCCGAGTCCTGCGCCTCGTACCACGCCGCCGCGCGGCCCGGAATTCCCATCCGGCGGACATAGCGATCGCCGTCGAGGTAGCTGGCGCCGAGGTACTCGGCGGCGCGGCCTCGACCCTCGGCGTAGAGCTTGAGGATCAGGTCGCCATGGCTCGCCATCTGGGCGTAGCCGAACCCCTTGAACAGACTGGCGTCGTCCGACGCGTAGATGTGGGGAATGCCCCAGGTGTCCCACAGGATCTCCGCCCCGGAGGGCGGTGGAGCCGGCTTGCTGCAGGCGAGACTCGCGAGCAGCAGACCGGAGAGCCAGCGTCGGCTGGACATGCGGTTTCCTCGGATGGGATGGGTCATTCGGGCCACTGGTGATTCTGGAATCGCTCCCGAAGCACCTTCTTGTCGAACTTGCCCACGCTGGTCTTGGGCACGGTGTCGATGAAAACCACGTCGTTGGGCAGCCACCAGGTGGCGAACCGGTCCTTGATCGACGCGATGATCTCCCCTCGGGCAAGCGTCGTCCCCGGCTTCGGCACCACGCAGGCAAGCGGTCGCTCCTGCCAGACGGGGTGTGGAATCCCGATGACCGCCGCCTCGAGGACGCCGGGGTGCATCATGATCGCGTTCTCGAGATCGACGCTCGAGATCCACTCGCCGCCGCTCTTGACGACGTCCTTGGTCCGGTCGACCAGCTGGAGATAGCCCTCCGGATCGATCGTGCCAACGTCGCCGGTCCGGAACCAGCCGTCCTGGAAGCAGTCGGCGTTCCGGGGGTCATCGTGATAGCCGCTCACGATCCAGGGGCCGCGAACCTGGAGCTCGCCGAAAGCCACGCCGTCATGGGGAAGCTCCTTCCCGTTCTGGTCGACGACCCGGATCTCGACGAACGGCGCCTGGACACCCTGCTTGAGCCGGAGCGCGATCTCCTCTTCCGGCGGCAGCGAGGTGAGGTGCGGCTTCAGGTTGCAGATGGTCCCGATCGGGGTCGTCTCGGTCATGCCCCACGCATGGCAGATCCAGATCCCGAAGTCGCGCCGGAACCCTTCCATGAGCGATCGGGGACAGGCCGACCCGCCGACGACCACGGTCTGCAGGCTCGAGACGTCGTACCGGTCGCGGTTCTCGCGGAGGAACTGATAGAGCGCGCCGATGATCGTCGGAACGCCGCCGACGAACGTCACTCGCTCGTTCTGAATCAGCTCGGCCACGTCCGGTGGCTGCAGGAAGTGGCCCGGCCAGACCATCTTGCAACCCGCCATCACCGCGGCGTAGGGCAGGCCCCAGGCGTTGGCGTGGAAGAGCGGCACGATCGAGAGGATGGTGTCGCTCGCCTTGAGCCCCATCAGGTCCGCCGCGACCTGGGTCAGGGTGTGGAGCACGATGGCCCGGTGCGAATAGACCACGCCCTTGGGGTTGCCGGTCGTGCCCGAGGTGTAGCACATCGCGGCCGCGTCGCCCTCGTCGATCTCCGGATAGCCGCGGGCGGGTTCGGCGTCCGCGATGAGCTTCTCGTAATCGAGGCCAACGGCGGGATCGACCGGGGCGCCGTTGTCGGGGAACACGATGACGTGCTCGACCGTCTTGAGCTGAGGCCGGATCTTCTCGAATACGGGCAGGAGGGTCGCGTCGACGCAGACGACCTTGTCGCCGGCGTGGTTGGCGATGTAGACGATCTGGTCGGGGAAGAGCCGGACGTTCAGCGTATGGATCACCGCGCCCATGCAGGGCGCCGCGAAGTACGCCTCGAAGTGCCGGTACGAATTCCAGGCGAAGGTCGCCACCCGGTCGCCCTTCTTCACTCCCAGCCTGGCCAGCGCCGTCCGGAACCGGTCGACCCGATCGACGTACTCCCGGTAGGTGTAGCGATGGAGCCCGGCCGGCGTGCGACTCACGATCTCGCGGCGGCCGTGAAGGGTCCGGGCCCGATCGAGGAGATTCGGCAGGACCAGCTGCCAGTCCATCATGAGACCGCGCATGACAATCCTCCGCTGAATTCGATGATGGTCGGCGACGTCGGGCGCGGCGGCCCGAAGGCCGCCGGACGGGTCACCGCTGCGCTGCGTAGTTCTCCGCGTCCTGGAGCATCCGGTCGAGCGTGGCCCGCTCCAGCAGCCGACCATTGGCCACCACGGTCATGACCGACTTCAGGTTCCCGATGTCGGCGAGCGGGTCGGCCGACAGGAGGACCAGATCGGCCCGCCGCCCGACCTCGACGGTGCCCCGATCCTCCTTGCGAGCCGCCTCGGCCGGATTGCGGGTGGCCGCCTGGATCGCCTCGAGCGGCGTGAGCCCGATCTCGACCAGGAGGCCGAGCTCCCGATGAAGCGAAAACCCGGGCACCAGCGGCATCACGTCGGTGTCGGTGCCGGCGAGGAACCGGACCTTCTCGCGGACCAGCTCGCGGAACAGCTTGACCTCGGCCGCCCAGCGCGCCCGGCCGAGCTCGATGTCGGCGGCTTTGGGGCTGGGGCTGGGCCCCGGTCCGTCGAGGTTGTCCTTCACGGCCCGGGGCGCAAATCGGAGCTCGGGGAGGTCCCACGCCCCCGGCTCGTTGACCAGGAACATGTAGTGGAGAACGACCAGGGTCGGATCGAACCAGACCTCCGCGGCGGCCGCCTTCTTGGCAAAGCCCGAGGCCGTCGGGAAGTCGAAGGCCGCTTCCGCCGAGTCGGCCCAGGCGAGTCGCATCTCGAACGGCAGCAGGACCTTGAATCGCTTCCCCGCGGACGCGATGTACTTCGATTCGGCCGCCAGGAACCGGGCCCGGAGCTCGGCCCCGCGGGCCGAGCTGGCAAAGGCGATCCCGAAGTCGTGCTCGATCGAGCGCTGCCCCGAATCGATCGCCTCCTCGATCGTGACGCTGTCCGGCACGTGACCGACCACCGGGATTCCCCGCTTCTTCGCCTCCGCGAGGATGGCGAAGTAGGCGGCCCGCGGGGTGAGCGAGTGGACCTTGATCTGGTCGATCCCGAGGCTGGCGAGCGAGTCGACCATCTTGCGACCGGACTCGGCCGTGGGCACCGCGGCACGTCCGACCGGCACCAGCGCCACCACCTGCGGCGCGTCGAGAACCGGGCCGGAGATGAGGACGTCCGGACCGAGCATCCGCCCGAAACGGACCTCCTGGCGGAGGTATCCGGTTTCGGCGAGGTCCCCCCCGACCTCCCGGATCGTGGTGACGCCGTTGGCGAGGAAGAGGGGCAGCGCTCGTTCCTTGTAGCCGCCGACATGGACGTGAGAGTCCCAGAGCCCGGGAATCAGATACATCCCGGTCGCGTCGACCCGGGTCTCGACCGAGCCGAGCTTGACCTTCCCCGACGGCCCGACCGCGACGATCCGGTCGCCGTCGATCGCCACCGTCATGTTGGGCCGGGCGCCGGCGTCGGTCCCGTCGATCAGGGTCACGTGCTCGAAGGCGATCGACGCCGCCGGGCCGTCACCGCCGCCGCAGCCGGCCAGCGCGAGAGCCACCAGTGCGAGCCGGGTCCGGATCATCCCCATGGTCTCCTCCCGGCCGGCCGCACTACTGCCGGTCCCAGGTGTTCACCGGCTTGGTGTCGCGCCGGTACATCTCGGGAACCAGCCAGTAGGTGTCCCCGAACCGCCGCGAGCCAGGCCAGACTTCGTCGAGCGACCCGGCGTCGTACAGGGTCCCGGCCTTCATCACGTACTGGATATTGGCGGTGTTCCGGATGTTGTCCAGCGGGTTGGCGTTGAGGATCATCAGGTCGGCCAGCTTCCCGACGGCGATCGACCCGAGATCGTCCTCCATGCCGAGGAAGATGGCCGCGTGCGTGCTGGCCATTTCGAGCGCGCCGAGGGCGCCGAGCGCCTTGGCCGCCATCCACACGTCCCAGTGCGATCCGAGCCCCGGCTGCTGGCCGTGAGACCCGATCGCGCTGTACCCGCCCGCCGCAATGATGTCGGCGATCTGCTGCGCCTGGATGTCCTTCGAGTAGTCCGTCACCGGCCGCTGGATGAACCGCCTGGTGTGAGGAATCAGCTGCCGCCACGGGATCCACTTCTGCATCTTCGGATCGAGCCAGATCGGGCTCTCCTGCCAGAAATATTCTTCGTTCCAGCCGCCGAAGCCGCTCACCAGCGGAGTGTGCGAGTAGACGTAGCGTGACTTGCCGAGGAAGGTCGTCATGTCGCCGTAGAGGGGCGACTGAACCGTCACGTGCTCGCCGCCGGTGTGGCCGTCCATCACCATCCCGAGCTTGTGGTTGAGGTCCATGCTCCCCTCGGCCGTGACCCGGAGCCCGAGCTCGCGGGCCGCATCGACCGACCACTGGCGCTGCTGGCGGGTCGGCTGGAGGTACTGCTTGAGGAGCACGGCGCCCCACGACATCCGCCGCTTGACCTCCTTCACCGCCACGTCGCGACCGCTCACCTCGTTGGTTCCCGGCGAATCGCCGGCGGTGAGCGCCTCGGCGACGCTGAACACCCGGGGGCCGACCATCTCGCCGGCTTCGATCAGCTCGGCGGTCGGAAAGGCCGCCACCGAGCTGGTCGACGGGTCGCTGGTCGTGGTGACGCCGTAGGCCAGGTAGATCGCGCTCTCGAAGTTGTGGCGCGGCATCATCCCGGCGTGCTCCCGGTGATGGTGCGCGTGCATGTCGATCCAGCCGGGCACGATCGTCTTGCCGGCGAGGTTGATCACCCGGTCGGCGCCCCGGGTCGGGCAGTTGCCCACGCAGGTGATCCGCCCGCCCTTGACCATGACGGTACCCGACGGGATCACCAGCTTCTTGTCGAGGGTGATGATCCGCGCCCCGGTCAGCGCGATGGTTCCGGAGGGAATCGCCCGCGGGCTGGTGAGCTTCACCGTGACGGTGTCGGCCCGGCCGGTGGCGACGTCGACGCTGAAGAAGCGGTCGCCGCTGGCGAAGTCGACCCGGGTGGCGTTTCGCCACCGGGGATAGAGCCCTCCTTCGGTCGAGAGGGGCTTGGCGGTGAAGGAGCCGTTCTGCTTGGCGATCGTGGGGACCTGGTCCCCGGTGCCGCCCGACGGGAGCGGGGCCACGTAGACGTTGGCGCCCTGGGTGAACGCGATCCACTTTCCATCGGGAGACACGGTCGCGTCGTCCGCGCTGTTCACCCGGGCGTGGACCTTCCGGTCGGTGCCGTCGAACCGGACCGAGACGACCTCGACGCCGCTCTGCGGGCTGAACCCGTCTCCGGGGCCGAACGTCTTGGGCGCGACGTAGTAGAGTCGGCCGTCGGCGCCGACGACCGGCCGGAGCTCGGCGAAGCCGGTGGCCGCGGTCACCTGGGCGATCTCCGTCTCGACCCCGCCGGTCGCCGGGATCCGGCTCAGGCTGAACCAGGGATTCCGGGAGAGGCTCGAGCCTCGCGACGTGGCTCCGGCCCCCCGGGCCACGACCATCTCACGGCCGTCCGGGGTCCACGACGGGTTGAGGTACTCGCCCGGCTCGGTGGTCAGCCGCTCGGGCGCTCCGCCGGTCGCCGCCACCCGCCAGAGCGCGCCGCCGTTGGCGTCGTCGACCGAGGTGAACGCGATCGTCCGCCCGTCCGGCGACCAGGCCGGCTGGAACTCGAACGGCGTGAACCCGGCACCGGTCAGCCGCCGGGGCGTTCCCCGGGGCAGCTCCATCAGCCAGATCCTGCCTAACGCCTGGAACGCGAGGGTCCGCCCGTCGGGGGAGGCCGACGCCCACCGGATGAACCGCACGTCGAAGGCGCCGTCGCTGAGCTTGTTCCGGACCCACACCTGCTCCGACATGGTCCGCTGGACCCGGGCGGTGAAGGGGATGGTGCTCACCTGCCCGCTGGCGACGTCGACCCGCCGGATCTTCCCGCCCTGGTGGAGCACGATGCTCCGGCCGTCGGCTGTCCATCGGTAGCCCGGATAGGTGCCGTTGACCGGGATGCTCTCCTCGGACAGATCCATTTCCACCGGATCCATCAGGAGCCGCTCGGTCCCGAGCCGGAGGTCCCGGATCCACAGCGCCGACCGGGGCCCGAACACCTGACCCTTGTACTCGAGCGTGCCGCCAGGGACCTTCCGCATGAACGCCAGATAGCGGCCATCGGGGCTCGGCTCCCCGGCGTAGGCGCCCCCGCTGGTGGCCCGGTCCTGCTGCTGCGACTCGCCCGCGGTGATCGGCCGGACCTCGCCGGTCTTGAGGTCGAACCGGTGGATCTGGATCGTGCCCTTGAGGACATCCTCCTGGCCCCAGAAGCCGGTCGGCCGGGCGGTGTAGACGTCGTAATAGAGGTAGCGGCCATCGATCGAGATGGCCGGGCGGGACGGCGCCTTGCCGACCTCGCCCTTCACCAGCTCGATCCCCTGCCCGCCGTCCTTGTGGTACATCACCAGCGAGCGGCCTCCGAAGCCGACCGACTTGACCACGATCAGGTACTGCCCGTCCGCGGTCCATACCGGCGACCGCATCAGGGCGGTCGGCTCGATCGCGACCGGCCGCGGATTGCCGCCGTCGGCGTCCATCAGCCAGAGGTTGTTCTGACCCTTCCGGTCCGAGATGAATGCGATCGACTTCCCGTCCGGTGAGATCCGGGGATGGAAGTTGACCGCGATTCCGCTGTTCTGGGTGAGGACCTGCGCCGTGCCGCCGGCCACCGGAATCCGGTAGATGTGACCCAGCAGATCGAACGCGAGCCACTGGCCGTCGGCCGAGATGTCGACCGAGGTCCAGGTACCCTCCGACGTGGTGAAGTCGATCGACCGGGTCCGGCCGCGCGGCTTGGTGACGTCCCAGGAGGTGTCCGCGGGGGCCTGCCCCATCGCCGGAACGGCGAGTCCCGCCACGGCCAGCACCGCCGCGACCATCGATCGCATCGCCATCGCTTTCCTTCCCAGGTGAGAATGGGCTCAAAACAAGAGGAGCCGGCAGCAGCCCGGCCCCTCCTGTCCCTTCAACCGCTGGTCGGGACCGTCCGGGGAGGGAAAGTCCAAGTCGTTCGTGGAGCAGGACATCGCGCCGGAACGGGAGCTCCGCGCGTCTGTATACAATTGTGGCTCCAACCAGCCAAAACGCAAGGGCGACAACAGTGTTCCAATGATATCGGATCCTTCATCCGCCAACCCGACACTCGGGCTCGATGGAGTGCTGGACGTTGCGCGGTTGGCACGCCCGTGCCCCTGGTCGATCCCGCTCCACCGCATCGCCGATCGATGGCGCCCTTCCCGGCGGCACCCGTGGCGCCCGAACCGGTGCGCCCTCGCCACACTGGCGCCCTCCCGGCTCGATCGATCGACCGGCGCGCTCCACGCCAAGGGGAAGCGACGACCAGGGGTCCGCCGGCCGCGGGCACGGAACCTTCGTTTCGAGGGGGCGATCGACGGCACAGAGTCCAGTCCGGACTCCAGGACCCTTCCCTCGTCGCCGGAGTGGCTCGACGGTGCGTTACCTCGTTGCAACGGTTTTCGTTCTGGTCGGCGCGCTTCCCGCCCAGGCACAGTATCAGGCTTCGACGGTTCAGATCAGCCGTGACGCGCATGACCTGGCGTGGGTCGCGACCGGCTCGGCGATCACCTTCTCCCTCAAGGAGCTCGGACTCCGCCCCCGATCCGCCGCCCTGCTCGGTGGTGTCGGGACCGTCGCCATGGCCAATGCGATCAAGTGCGCCAAGTGGTGCGGCCGGAGTGACGTCAACTGGCCGGCGTCGATCGCGCTCAAGGATGCCGCCTACGACATGATCCTCGCCAACGCCTCCGTCCCGATCCTCGTCGCCAAGCAGAAGGGATGGAAGGCCGGAGTGCTCACCGGCGCCGCGTGGGTGGGAGCGGCGCTCGTCCTCCGTCAGGCGAAGTGGAACAGTCCCTGACCGGCGAACCCTCCCGCGGGGCCACCGCGCCCCGCGGGAGGATCCTCGCTCAGCCCGACCTCGCCATCCGCCACCGTACCATCAGCTCGGCCGGCTTCCGGAACTCGTAACCGATCGGCCGCGACGGCTGCTCCGGATCGAGCCGGAGGTCCTCCAGTCGCTCGAACAGGCGCGGCAGCGCCGCGACCGCCTCCTCCCGGGCCAGGTGCGCCCCGAGACAGAGGTGCCGCCCGATCCCGAAGGAGAGGTGCTCGTCCGCGTTGCCGCGCCGGACGTCGAACCGGTCGGGGTCGGGAAACCAGGCGGGATCCCGGTTGGCCGAGCCGAGCATGCACTGCACCGCCTCGCCCGCCCCGATCGGCACCCCGCCCAGCTCGACGTCCTCCACCGCGTATCTGGTGCAGCTCTGGACCGCGGGCTCCCAGCGCAGGCTCTCCTCCACCGCGGCGCGCCACTGACCCTCGGCGCGGACCCACTCGAGCGCGCCCGGATGCTCGAGCAGCGCCCAGATCGTGTTGGCGATGGTCGCGTCGGTGGTCTCGATCCCGCCGAACAGGATGATCAGCGCGTTGGACAGGATGGCGTCGTCGGAGAGCCGGTCGCTCGCGTGGACCAGCGCGGAGAAGAGCCCGTCGTCCGGCCGCGCCGACGCCCGGGCGAGCAGCGGTCCCATCGCCGCCCGGAACTCGGCGGCCGCGGTCTGGCCCCGGATCCGGGCGTCCGGATCGCTGGTGAAGTTGGCGAGCGCCCGCGCGAACCGCTCGTACCACTCGAGCACCACCGGATGGAACTCGTCCGGAATTCCGAGGACCAGGCCGACCGCCGCGACCGAGAGCGGGCCCGTGAAGACCCGCCGCAGGTCCGCTCGCCCCCGCCATTGGAAAGCCAGGATCAGCCGGTCGATCCGGTCGTCGATCGGAGCCCGCCATCGCTCCGCCACCGCCCGCTTGGAGAACGGCTGGATGCACGCGGCCTTGTACCGCTTCTGCTCGTCACCATCGGTACCCAGCATCTGCCGGCCGAAGATGTCCCCGATCGGTGACCGGGGATGATCGGTCGTGAAGCGGTCCGGATCGCGGAGGACCGCCAGCACGTCGGCGCGACGGGTGACCAGCCACATCCCGATCTCCTCCAGCCACGCCACCGGGGTGTGCTCCCGGAGGCGGGCGAAGGCGGGATATGGGTCGTCGCTCAGCTGGTAGAGGGTGACGGGCGCCAGCGGCCCCCGCACCCGGACCGTCATGACGAAATCACCTCGCCCCAGACCCGCTCGGCGACCCGGCTGACCAGCGCGAGCTTCCGCTCCTGGAGCTCGAACGGGATGTTGTTCCCCTTGGCGACCGAGGCGAACCCGCACTGGGTCGACAGGGTGAGCCGCTCGAGCGGAACGTACTTCGCCGCCTCGTGGATCCGGCCGATCACCTCGTCCTCGGTCTCTTCCCGCGGCCGCTTCGTGGTGATCAGGCCGAGGCAGACGATCTTGTCCTCGGCGGTCTTGGCCAGCGGGGAGAAGTCGCCGCTCCGCTCGTCGTCGTACTCGAGCAGGAGCACCTTCGCGTCGGTCCGGCGGAGGATCTCCTCGGCGATCGCGGCGTAGCTGCCCTTGGCCATGAACCGGTTGGCGTCGTTCCCGCGGCAGACATGGAGCCCGAAGGTGCAGTGCTCGTGGTTGCCCGCCATGATGGCGTTCATCATCTCGATCCCCTCGTGGACCATGGTCGCGGGATCGAAGCCCTTCCCGCGGAACCACTCCTGCTGGTGCGGATCGAGGAGCATCCCGAACTCGGGGGCGTCGAACTGGATGTAGTCGCAGCCGAGCCGGACCAGCTCGCGGACCTCGTCGCGGAGGATGTCCGTCACGTCGGCCATGAAGGCCGCCGGGTTCGGATAGGCCGCGGTGCTGGCGCCCGGCATCCAGTAGTAGGCGTACATCGTCGGGCTCGGCAGGGTGACCTTGGTCGGAAGCCGGGTCTTCCCCCGGAGATAGGCGAACTCCTCCGACGAGAGATGCCGCTTCCGCTTCATTCGGCTGGTGACCGCGACGGTGACCGGGCTGGTCTCCTTCTTCCCTTCCATCGTGAACCAGTCGACGGTGTTGCCGGTGACCGTGTCGAAGCCCTCCACCGACTGGGCCAGCTGGCTCGCGAACACGTTCCGCCGCATCTCACCGTCCGTCAGGACGGCGACGCCCGCCAGCTCCTGGACGGCGACGCAGTAGTCGACCGCGCGATCCTCGATCGCCTTGAAGGTCTTGTCGTCGAGAGTGCCGGCCTGGTGCCGGGCCCGGGCGGCGAGCAGCGTGGGGGGACGGAGCAGCGAGCCGATGTTGTCGGCGCGATAGACGCACATGGTTGCCTCGTGATGTCGAAAGTACCGGGACGGGCGAGGCGCCCGGCCGGAGTGGCCGGGGGCCTGACACCCGCGGAATGTGGCGGCTTCGGCCTAACGAGGCGGCGGATCGGGCGCGGCGGTCCGGAGTCTCGGCAGCCAGTAGCCGAGCCGGGGCCGCGCCCGGAGAACGGGCGGACGGAGAGCCCGCCGGCGAATCATTTCTGGAACACCAGCTCGCCGCCGACGTAGACCCGCTGGACCCAGGTCTTCACGCTCAGCGGCGGACCATCCAGCACGATCACGTCGGCATCCTTGCCGACCTCGAGGCTCCCGATCCGGTTGGCCACGCCAAGGATCTGCGCCGGCACCAGCGTGATCGCCTTGAGCACTTCGGCCTCGGTCATCCCGTATCCGGTGGCGATGCCCGCGTCGATCAGGAGCCACTTTCCGCTCCCCGCCGGCGCCAGGCTGCCGAACGCCCGCGAGAAGGTCGCGATCGCAGTCGGGACCCCGGCATGGGTGAGGTTCCCGGCCAGCCGCTCGTCGATCGGCACGTAGTCCTGCTTGTCCGGAATCTCCTCGTTGCTGACGAACGGATGGGAGATCTGCCCCAGGATGACCGGGATCTTCTTGGCGGCCAGCTGGTCCTTGAACTCCCACGACCCCTCGCCGCCGTCGATGATCAGGTCGAGGTTGAACTCCTCGGCCAGCCGGAGCGCCGAGCGGATGTCGACCGGATGGTTCGCCTGGATCCGGGCGGGGATCTCCCGCTTCAGCAGCTTGACCAGACCCTCCATCCCGACGTCCTTCGGCGAGTTCGGGTTGGTCTCCCGGTTCTTCAGGTACTCCTGCCCCCGGACGAGCCGCTGGCGGAGCATCGCGATCTCCGCCATCCGGGTGGCCGGATCCCGGTTCCGCGCCCGGGCCACGTTCTTGGGCGGAGTGCCGAGGGTCATGTCCATCGCCGCCGGCTCCCGGAGCACCAGGCCATCGAGATTCGGGCCCGCCATCTTGACGACGACGCCCTGCCCTCCGATCAGCGTCGCGTCCGCCGGAGCCACGTACATGGTGGTGACGCCGCCCGACAGTACTTCCCGGTTCCGGAGCGGACCAACCGTCCCCGAGCCGAAGTCGCCGAAGGGATTGTAGGCCTCGAAGGCCCGGTTGCCGGGATTGAGCGGTTCGGCCGGCTCGTCCTGATCGGAGGCGCTGATCCCGATGTTGCTCATCGCGTCGATCAGCCCGGGCATCACGTACTTGCCCTTGGCGTCGACGATCTCGGCGCCCGACGGGATCGCCACGTTGGCGCCGACGGCGGCGATCTTGCCACCCCGGATCACCACGGTGCCGTTCGGGATGGCGGGACCCGAGACCGGCAGCACGGTCCCGCCCCGGATCGCGATGACCTTCTCCTGCCCGGCCGCTGACGACGTGAGCGCGGCGGCCAGCGCCAGACCCGCGACGATCGAATCGGAGACTTTCCAGCACATTGGGATCCTAAGCTTAGAATTCCACGTGGACAAGTTGTCGCG
>JADMIO010634486.1_pt1 | contig 32222 bp, 34 predicted proteins | sample 8958161 | NCBI WGS metagenome assembly JADMIO01 (sample SAMN16585339, study PRJNA669376) | soil metagenome | isolation source: Crop rotation soil | place: USA: Cullars Rotation, Alabama | collected 2011
CGGGAGCGGTAACGAGCGGCTGGCAGGATCGCGGAGATTGGACGGTGCCGAGCGGCGGGGCTGGCGGTGGCGGGGCACAGACCATCACGGCGGACAGTGTAACGCCCGCGAGCGGGACAGGCGCGACGCAGACGTTTGCGCTGCAGTATACGAACACGCAGGGGGCAGCGAATATCTCGGCGGCGTGGGTTTGGTTCAACGCGACGTTTGCGAATACCGCGGTAAATTCGTGCTTGGCATACTACGACCGAGCGACGAACGTGCTACGGCTGCTGGATGATGCCGGCGTGTGGATGCCGGCCACGCTCGGCACGGCCACGACGTTAGAGAACAGTCAATGCGCGGTAACGGTGGGCAACAGCACGGTCGTCCTCGCGGGGAATACGTTGACGCTGAACCTGGCCATGACCTTCAAGCCGGCGTACAACGGCGCGAAGAATGTGTATGTGTCGGCCAGTGCGGGAGCGGTGACGAGCGGTTGGCAGGATCGCGGAGATTGGACGGTGCCATAATTGGGTAACGCCTCCGATGTTCGCATGGCTCGTCTCGCGCCCGCTGGAGGAGTGACAGTTCGTCGGACCTCCCGTCCGCCACACTCGTGCAGATTTCCGAGAAATTGACGCAGTCGAGAGGCCCCGTCCCTCAGCCAACACCCCAAACACCCCCCACCCCCTGAAGCTAGGTCCGAGCGCCCGTCGTCGCGGGTTTCACCCTCTTCGATGAACCCGTGCGCGACAGTAGAATCAGTTTGCGTCGCCATTCCGCCCGCCCGTCACCGTCCCCCGCTGGCACGTTACCGAGGACGAGGCCGACAGCAGGCGCGACAAGTCTCTCGCTTCGCCGAACCGGCTCACGCAGCCCGTGGCCACGGCGCTGGATCGCAGGCGCGGGGCGCACTTAACCCGGAATAAAAATACCGATACCGTCGCAGTCGACAAACAGGTGTTCAGTGCTCACGACCTGTGGACGGGCGACACGCGGTGCATTTGTCTCAGGTTGCTCGAGTTGAGCCAGAGTCGAACGTCTCACTGAATCGTCCTTTTCGATAACAAGTTCGACACGATTGAGCGTATTTGAATCGTCGACATCCAGCGGGACGCGGCCTCGAGTGGCGTCCCGTAAGGGAACGATCCAAAACTGCCGATGCTCGAGTACACGCTCTTTGTCGACCCATCACTTCGCCCGTTTGGATAACGCCGTCGAAGTAGTCTCTCAATTGGCGGCGGGTCGATTCTGGTTCCGGCGTTGTGTGGTCATCCTCTGGGTCGAGATAGTTCACTCGCACGCGGTCATAGAGAGCATAGGCTACGGACGCGGCCGAAGAGTGCCTGGTGAGCGTTCCTTTCTGCGCTTGCTGTTTGTGAAGTTCCATCTCAGTTGCTGAAACAGATCTCTTCGCATAACCCTTCGCTTCGAGCGCAACGACGCGAAACGGATTCACAGCGAGCAAGTCGGGTCTGGCACCTATCACCTGCGTGCCCGACTGCAGCAACATTCCCTCGTAAGAAAATGTCACCCATGCCTGTTCGATTTCGCGCCCCAAGAAGTCAGCGAACGCGCGCCCGGCCAGGTTGGAAAAGTGCGCCTTCAGCGTGGGATCTCGCAGCACTGGAACAGGTCTCCAAAGCAATCGGAGCCGAACATCACCGGTTCAATGAATGCCCAGTACCAAGCAGCGGCACCCAAGCCACGCGCCAGCAGCGGGGGAGTCGGTGTAAATCCAGCGCCGGCGAGGACAAAATGCTTCAGGAAACGCGGCAGAGTCATTGAGTAGGGCGTCACACTGGTCGCCCCGAGCGCAGTCGTGTAGAGGACTTCAAAATCCAATTGGACTGGGTCCTTGGCTGAACCATCGTCGCCAGAAGGCGGACATCAGCATTCCTTCGCGATGTCGGTCATTTTCTTGATAAATCGTTTTCGGAGATCGGAGTTGCTTGGATCTCGCAGTTCGGCCACGTAGCCTTCGAACTCTTTCTGGAGTGCGCGGTAGAACTCGTTGCGATTTAACGCATATTGTTCGCCTTCGGCACCCACGATTTTTCCAGGTGGCTCATCGCGCCACATAAGCCACCCCCGCGTTTCTGCCTCGTGGAAAATGCCATTGCGTACACCGTTGACGAACGAGCGTGCAACCGAGTCGTCGGCAAAGGCATTCTGAAGCGCCGGCCGTCGCAGGAATTCTCTAAACTGGTCCGTAGTTGCAGGCTTGATGCACTTTCGGTCGAGGTGGTACGTGCATGCGCCGGAGACTGGCTGTGCTTTCGCGGGCTTCTCGCGGAATCCTTGCAGAGTCTCGGCTAGCAAACAGCACAATCCCAGTATCGCAAATCCCGGAACGACAACTTGCCCCGTGTTCGAGGGCAAGGTAGAGCAGTCCGCAGGTACATCCGGAATTGCTTCCACATCAGCCTTCGAGTCAGCGTGGACCAGCGTCTCTATATAGCTTAAGAAACGTTCGTTGATTCGCCTTTCGAAAACTGCGATCGCGCAGTCCCAAGCGACTTGCTCGCCAGTGTCTAAGCGAGGTCGCAGCCCGCGCCACTGAGCGTCCGTGAAACCGCGGCACATCTGAGTCGCCATAGCTGCTTTGCCTAATCGATTGAGATCTCGATTGATTACAGACTTCGATCTCCAGCCGCTTCGGACTTGGAGCGAGTCATCAACTTCCTCGCCAGCATCCCTATTTGGATTGCCGTGGGTAGTCTATCGGTTCGCCATTCTCTGAGATCGACCGAAAAGCGACTAGGACACGCGGATCGCGGTCAATCATCAATCACCGCTAAAGCTGATTGTCCAATTGCAATCCGAAGCCGGGTGGGGATTTGAACCCGGTTTCACAAACACGATCGTCGGGCAGAGCAAGCGGATATTGTCCTCCTTCACAACGGGACTACTAGTTAGAGATGCTGGGCTCGTCCCCTCGTCCCCCATTCCGTCCAGCAAGCAGGGGAATCGGTCAACAACGCACCCTTGTTTACGGCACCTTCGTTGCGAGCAGTTCGGCCTGCAGATAACGGGCGCCGCGAGGCGTCCCTGGATCGCCGGCAAGGTCGAGGGTGGTGAGGTAATCGCACTCGGGGAAGTGATTGAGGTCGCTTGGCGAGAAGAGGAGCCGGTCACCGAGACGCTGCACGGCTTGCCTGTATTCGGGCCGTAGCCAAGAAGGCCCGGCGGAACTGTTTTGACTGGTGCACGGCGGATAGAGACATATCACCCTCCGCCGCGATCGTGAGATCACTCGTTTGACAGGCCCGGTCATACGCGAGATCTTCGCCTGACTCACGGGAACGGGGACGCCAGCGGAACTGATTCGCCAAGAGATCATCAAGCTCTTCCCGATTGAGGGGTGGCTGAGCCTTCCGCTTGAACGGTACGAGGCCTGCCGCGACTGACGAAGCACAATCACGTCGTGTCGTTTCAAAGGTCTACAATAGTTTCGTGGACAGCCTGTCACGTCCGTCTCCTAGCGTCGGCGACCTCGATTCCAACTTAGTGGAGTCTTTGCGGAATGCCGTCTTGCGAAATGTCGATCCACTGTTGGTAGTGTTATTCGGGTCGCAGGCGAAGGGAACCGCGAATGAGGACTCGGACATTGATTTGCTCGTCATAGATGACCGACCCTTCTCTCCTACTCGAAGCAGGCGACGAATCATCGGCGACATTCGACGAAGCATTCGCGACAGCCAGCTGCCGGTTGACGTCCTCGTCTTTGACTCAACTGAGCTTAAGCGGTGGCGTCACACGACGAATCACGTGATAGCCCGCGCTCTCCGAGAGGGCATCGTTCTGTATGAGCGATCGAGAGCACGCTGAAGACCTTTTGGAAGCAGCGCGACGCGATCTGCGCGCGCTGCGGGCGATGACCGATAGTGGCGCATTCCCGGACGAAATATTTGGTTTTCACGCCCAGCAGGCGGTCGAGAAAGCTCTGAAGTCCTGGCTGGCCTCGAGAGCCGTCACATTTCCGAAAACCCATGATTTGCAACGACTCATCGACCTCGTCGAGGAACATGGCGCGCCTCTCGGCGAACTCAGCACGTTCGTCGACCTAAACGCGTTTGCGGTCCAATACAGGTACGAATCGCTCTACAGCGACGAAGAAGAAATAGATCGCAAGTCGATGATGGAGAGCATCGACGCGCTCATAGGCGGCGTGGCGGCAACTATCAGATCCGAAGAACCATGAGCCGGGGCTGACGCGGTCCTGGCACCACTGCCGCACGGAAGCCGCGCGGTTAGCACCGCGATCTCAGTAACGCTCGCCAGACGGACCTCCCCGAGACGCCACGGGCGCCTGGTATACAGATTTCTGTATAATTAACGCATGAAGACGACGCTCGACCTCGATGACGAGATCCTCATCAAGGCCAAGGCTGCGGCCGCGCGTGAACGCAAGAGTCTGACGGCGCTGATCGAAGAAGGCCTGCGGCTGCGGCTGCGTCGTCCTGGTTCGCGCCGACCCCAGGCAGCGAAAACGCTCGTCATTCATCGCGGCAAAGGGGGGCTCGTCGACGGCATCAATCCGCTGTCCAATCGCTCGATGCTGGACGCGGCGGATCATGACGCCTGATCTCAACGTCCTGCTGGCGGCTTCGCGAACCGACCATCCTCAACACAAGCCGGCGTTGCGGTGGCTGGAACAGGCCATCGCCGCCTGCGACGCCGGCGGTACCATCGAGATTCTGCCGATGGTCGCTGCCGGGTTCCTGCGGCTGTCCACGAACCCGCGCGTGTTCGTGAGACCGATGTCGATCGAGGCAGCCACCGCGTTCCTGGATTCGCTGTTGTCGGTTCCTGGTGTTGACATGGCGGAACTCGGTCGCGAGTGGCCCGCACTTCGACAACTCTGTCGCGACCACGCCCTCGCCGCCAATGCGATTACCGAGGCGTGGATTGCAGCCGCCGTTCGAACACTCGGCGGTCACCTGGTGACCTTTGATCGTGGCTTCGCCAAGCTGCTCGGACGAGCCGAACTCACCGTCCTCCAACCCGCGTAGCCATCCGGTGGGATGAACCTCTAGCGTCGGGCCGCACCCGGCGACCACCTCATTCGCGTCCACGCTCGCCGGCCAGACTCGTGCCCGCCCAGGACAGAATCTTGGCCGCTCCACACGGTGATTCGCGACGTGGTCACGCGATTTTCGTGGGAATTCATAACGGCGTACTTCTTGCCAACGCGCGTATTCGGCACTCGTCCCTGGACAACCATCACCTGACGGCTTCGCTCCTCGCCGAGGACCGAGCCCCGAGGATCTGCGCCAATGAATACGTTCGCCGCCGCACGACAATCGTCAGCCGCTTCAAAACCCATCACAGCGGCACACGGGACGTCCGACCGCGCACACAAGACTCGCGACCGGCAACAAATTCCGGATCAGCCGTCACACGGGACGGTTCAGCGGCCACACAAGACGCGTCAGCCAAATTACTTTTCATCGCAGCGTGACAAAACACAGGGTGGCATGACTTCGCAGTTCTCCACCTCGTCGACAAGTCCGTTCAGCCGCCACACAAGTCGTGTCAGACGAAATATTTTCCAGCACAGCACGTACACAGGACAGAGCGGCCTCACCAAAACAGACAGCAGCACGCCATCGGAACACGCGACCTGCAACTCATTTCCGATCAGCCGTCACACGGGACCGTTCAGCCGCCATACAAGACGCGTGACCCGAATTGTTTTTCGGATCAGCTCCTACACAACTCGCTTCACCTGATCATCGGCACGATTCAGTCATGCACGGCGGCGTCGCCTCCCGCTTCGGCCCGTTCGAGTTCGACCATGCGACCGGACACCTGTTTCGCGACGGGACACGTCTCCCCCTCTCGCGCGCGCAATCGGCCATCCTGCACTACCTGCTCACCCACCCGGGCGTCATCGTCTCCAAAGAGACGTTGATGGACGAGGGCTGGAAGGGCACGGCCGTCATCGAGAACAGCGTCGGCCAGTCCATCCTGCGCATCCGCAAAGTCCTCGGCAATGGCCACAGCAACGAGACGTACATCGAAACACTGCCTGGCAAAGGCTATCGGTTCATCGCCGCGGTGCAACAGGTCAGCCGCCTGGTTCGCAGCCACACCTTCGACACGCAGCTTGCACCCTTTCGCGCCTTCATGCAGGCTCGCATGGCCCTCGACACGCTGGATCGCGACGAGATCCGACGCACGCGGCGCGCTTGTGAAGACACACTGCGCGAGGAACCGGACTACGTCCCGGCGCACATCGACCTCGCGCTCGCCTGCGGCCTCATGTTCGAAGCGACCACCGCGGATCCGGCACGCGATACGGCGTCGCTGGAGGTCGGCATCCGGCACGCGCACAGAGCCTGTGAGCTGGCCTCGGAATCGGGCGAAGCGTGGGCCACACTTGCGTTTCTGCTCCACCTGCGCGGAGAGACCGCTGATGCAGCGGCTGCGGGATGTCGAGCGATGGCGATGGCCCCGGACGATTGGCGCGTCGCCCTGCTGACAGCCTTCGTCAGTTGGGGTGACCAGCGTCTTCGCGCCGCGCGCCGCGCACTCAAGCTCTACCCGGGGCTGGCGCTTGCGCATTGGCTCTGCGCCACGGTGTATATCGCGCGAGGCGCATTGGAAGCGGCGCTCGAGGAAATCCGGCTTGGCTGTGCAGCGCAGGATGCCCAGCCGCCAGGCGGAGGTCTCCCCGGCGTGGGACTGCATCTGCAGTGTGGGCAGGTGCTTGCGGCACTTGATCGACCGCAAGAAGCGATTGCGGAATTCACGCGAGAGCTGCAATGGGCCGATTCACGCCACGTGTACGGGCGTCTCTCCGCGGCCAATACGTCGTATTGGCTCGGGGCGGTATTGCTCCGGCAACGGAAGCGACCAGAGGCCGACGTAGCATTTGCGCGAGCGCTGGCGATCGCGCCTCTCCACGTGCAGGCGACCGCGGCCCTCAAAGGTCAGGTCGTGGGTCATGGGATGGATGCGGCGCTCGGTCAGGCGATCGTGTTCACGCTCCAGAACCGTCATGCCGACGCGGCTCGCATCTATCGCGATGGGGCGGCGCAGATGCCGCCCGGTCCGGCGGGTTGTCTCCTGCCCGTCGAGCCGATCCTGAACCCGCTGGCGCGTCGCGACATCTGGTCGGACGCGTTGGCCGTCATTCGCGCGCGCGCCACATGACAGCCTGTCAAAACTTTTCATACACCCTGTCATGACTTTCGGATCCCCGCTGCCCGACGATGCGTCTCCAGGAGGTGCGTCATGAACGCATTTGAGAGACGTCAATACGAAATGCTGCTGCGAGTGCGGAACTTCGGGGAAGCCCACCGTGACCAGTTCGCATCAGCGCCAACGGCACAGGAGGCGTTCGAGTCGTTGAACGCCGCCATCGACGAGCTGACACGGACAGACCTGCTGAAGCTGGCTTCGTCACCGGCCGCCCGGGCCGGCCGCAAGGAGAAAGCCCGCAAGACGCTCACCGAACTGCTCGTGAAAGTCAGTTCGCTGGGACGCGTGCTGCGGGCGCGTGTCAACAACGTGCCATCGTTCGCCATTCCGGCGTCCAGGAACGATCAAGCCCTGCTGACGACGGCGCGGCAGTTCGCGCAGGATACCGAGAGCTTCGCGGAGTTCACGGCTCATGGCGTTGGACCGGACGCGATCAAAGCGGTGGCGACCGCGTTCGAGATGGCGCTGCGCGATCGAGGCATGAAGCGCGCGGACTTCACGGCGGCGCGAACCAGGATTCACGACCTGATCGCGTCGGCGCTGCTCGACGTCCGGCGGCTCGACCTGCTCGTGGACAACGAGTTCACGGGCAACAACTCGATCCTGACGGTGTGGAAGCAGGCCCGTCACGTCGACGCCCGTCGAGGGCCGCGAGCCAGCGACACGTCGAGCGACACCGTGGCGGCACCGACGCCTGCTCCCACGCCGACACCGGAACCGGAGCAGATGATCGAACCTGCGCCGGCGCACGACGCGGAAGTGGCCGCGCCGCAGAGCGAGGCGCCGAAGCCGGCGACGGTGATCGAGATGCCGTCGCGGGAAGCGGCGTAAGGAGGACGCCATGCGGAAGCACATTCTGCAGGTCGTGCCTGACCGGTCGGCGGGCTGTTGGCGACTGATTCACATCAGCACCAACTCGTCGCGCCACCGGACGCAAGCGCGGGCGGTGGCGGCCGGCCGCCGCCTCGCGCGCCGGGAGAAGACCGATCTCACTGTCTGGGGGACGAACGGGCGAATTCGTTCGAAGGACAGCTATGGCAACGAAAGCTCGAGGAGCGATACCGAGCACTAGACGGTCCTTGGTCCCTGGTCCCCGCTTCGGCGGGGGCCAGGGATCGTGGAGATGAGGAGATTTCGATGAACGTCAAAACACTTGGCGAAGCGATCCTGTTCATCGCAACGATGGCTTGGGCACTCGGTGGCGTGCGCCGCGTTCCGTCGGCGTCGCCCGCTGTGCTCTGCGCCACCGTCGTCCTTGGCATCCTGTCGATCGAACGGCCCGGCGGGCGGTTCTTCCCCATCTTCCTTTTGGTGGGAATCGCTCTGGCGTGGGCAGGTGTCGCCGTTGCGCGATCTTCACGCGGAGTTGCGTTGACGACTGCTCTTCGCCAGCGGGTGGCGCCGGGAGGGGCATCCCCGCTCCGCCCCGCAGGCGCGTCTGCCGTGATCAGTGCACTTGGCGCCGAGGACGCCGGGGTCCCCGCCGCGCGGACTTTGCGCGGTGGGGTGGCCGCGGAGTGGGGAAACCCGGCGACAGGACCCGGACAGCGTCAACGCAACTGACGGTGGTGTGAAGTGAAATGCGTCATAACGCTGGTCCACGGGAATCGCCCGAAGGCGAATGGCCGGCTCTCGCCAGGGTCATTCTTGCGGCGACAGCTGGAAGAGCGGCTGGCAGGTCCGCCTAAAGGCGGACACTACGAAGGTCCGGCTGAAGGCGGACACTACGAGGACGTCACGTTCCGGGAGTTCGCGTGGACGGGTACGAATTCGCACACAGCGCGGATCGAGGCCGGCCACTATCTGGCCCTGTTCATTCGCGACGGGCACGCGCTCCATCCTGACGCCCAGCACGTCATCGTCGCCCACAGCCACGGCGGCAACGTCGCGCTGTATGCGATGCGCGACCCCGACGCCCGCGAGATCGTCAGCGGCATCGTCACGCTCGGCACGCCGTTCATCCAGACGAAACGCCGAGACCTGCGCGGCTACGCCGAAGTCCTGGCCTGGCTGTTTCTGCTCTTCGCCGCAGTCGTTCCATTGATGGTGTTCGACACACTGGGCCTCAGGCGCGCCGCCGTCGCAACACTGGTGACTGCGCCGTTCGTGATCGTGCTCATGAAGGCTCGACTGGCGCGATGGCTGACCGACATTGCCATCCGCGAGCAGGACGACATCGTGGCCGCCTTACAGCCTCCGAGCGTCGAGCGCGCAAGGCTGGCGATCTTCTGCGCCCGCGGTGACGAAGCCAGCCGCTGGCTGCGAATCTGGAAAGTCGTGACGGAAATGCCCGTGGCCGTCGGCAGCGTGCTTCTCTTCATCGTCGCCGGGATCGCCCGCTTCAACCTGCCGGGCATCTTTGATGGATTCGCACGGTACACGTTCCACAGCAGCGTCGAACTGCGCGTCTTCGGGCTCGACGAGCGGACGCTCTGGTCCGGCGTCATCGCACTGACGCTGATCTGGGTGGCGATGCTGATGGTGACAAGCGTGGTGCGGAAGCCGGGACACTGGCAGGAACCGCTGCTGGCAAACGTGCTGGTCGAGATTGGCACCAGCGCCGTTCCGAGTCCCGTCGCGGGCGATTGTCATACGGCGCATTTCTTCGACGTCGCCCGGCAGACGACACGGAGTCGAATCGCCCGCAGAGAGCTGCGACATAGTGCCATCTGCGATGACCGCGCAGTTGTCGCAGCGATCGCTCACTGGATCGACAAGGACGGAGGGCCATGACAACCGTGCTTCGCAGCTTCCTCGAGGATTCGCGTCGTCCGTCTGGGACATTGGGGTACCACGAGGTGCAGGGTTTTCTGTTTGCGATCGCCTGTGCACCCAAACGTGTTCACGATCACGAGTGGATCGCGATGATCTTCGGAAATCTGCTTCCGAATTGCGATCTCGAGGAAAGCCTGACGGTCGCGAAAGCGCTGATGGACCTGTACGAGTCGATCAAGGCCGGAGTGGTCGAGAATCGTCCCGCGTTACCGGACGACTGCAAGTTTCGGCCGGAGCCGATTGCGAACCTCGAGGACGACGCACCGGTTTCTCAATGGTCCCGGGGACTTCTCCACGGTCACCTGTGGATGAAAGAGTCGTGGAGCGCACACTTCTCATGGTCAGACAAGTACTTCGAGTCGACCTTTGTGACACTCTCGTTTTTTGCGTCAAAGCAAGTCCTGGAAACCGCTCACGCCACACACTTTCCGGGCGAAGACCTGAAGGTGCTGGCGGAAGAAACGGTCCTGGGCTTCCCTGGCGCGCTCAAAACCTACGCGAACTTTGCCAGGCGGCTTCAAGAGGATGTCCCCACGGGGACCACGACCCTTCGCAGCTTCCTCGAGGATTCGCGCCGGCCGCCTGGGACGCTTCGTTACCACGAGCTTCAGGGATTTCTCTTTGCAATCGCCTGCGCACCGGAGCCGACGCCGACGTCGACATGGCTGCAGAAGATCTTTGCGGGCGGCGACCCTCACTACGCGAGCGATAAAGAGAACGAGGCGGTCTTCGACGAGCTGATGCTCCTGTTCGATTCGATCGACGCCGCCGTCGCTGGGGGCCGCGCGGTTTTGCCACGCGACTGTACGTATCGCCCTGAGCCGCTCGCGAATTTCGAGGACGACGCGCCGATCGCTCAATGGTCGCGCGGTTTTCAGCACGGGCACCAATGGCGCGAGGCATCGTGGTTGACCCATTTCCCGAAACGGCTGTTGGACTACTACATCGCGGTGGTCTCCGGGCTCAGTTCTTTCGCATCGAAGACAAACGTCGAGACATACTGCCGCTCAACGGGCGGTGACCTGACGGCGTTCACCGAGACGATGGTGCAGAAGTTTCCCGAAATCTTCGGCACCTACGCACGCTTTGGTCGGCAAGTTCGGCAGGCGGTTGTTCGGAGACAGGGGAACACGCCTCGATCGCCGGCAGTGGTGCGAAGGGCCACGACGACGACACTTCGCGCATTCCTTGACGATCCACATCGTCCGCATGGAGCGCTTCGCTACCACGAGGTGCAGGGCTTTCTCTTTGCGGTGGTGTGCGCGCCACGACCGGTCCGTCCTGACGACTGGGTCGGGATGGTTTTTGGTGGGCGCCTTCCCGAGTACAACAGCGCCGAGCAGGGTGACGCCGTGATCAAGGAGTTGATGCAGCTGTACGATTCGATCAACGCCGCGGTCGTCGCCGGTCGTCCCGTCCTTCCCGGCGACTGCGGACTTCTGGCTGACCCGGTTGCGAATCTCGAGCAGGACGCACCTGTCGCGCAATGGTCACGGGGCTTTCTGCAGGGTCACCGCTCGCTCGAGGAATCCTGGCGGGCCCATCTTCCTCAACAGGCGCACGATCAATTTTCCCTGGTACTCGCGACGCTCGGTTTCTTCTCGTCGCACAACATGGTGAAGGCGCACTTGGGCACGCACGGATGCGATGACTTGGCGATGATGGCCCCGACGGTGGTGCAGGTTCTCGACACCGCCCTCGGCACGTATGCCGCGTATGGCAGGGGGGTGCCGCAACTGCCGCGTCGGAGCGAGCGAGCGGAACCGGCGTACGCGAGGAAGATCGGTCGCAATGAGCCGTGCCGATGCGGCAGCGGACGCAAGTACAAGAAGTGCTGCGGGGTGACGCACTGAGAGAGGCAGGATGCCTGTAGTGCCTAAGGTGCCTGTAGTGCCTAAGGTGCCTGGAGTGCTGGGGTGCGAAGGGTGCGAAAGGGAACTGCCGAGTGCCTCAGGTGCGAATCGAGCGCGGGCTCAGCGTGATTCGCCACCGTGAAAGACTCGTAGCATCACCAGGTGTTCACCGTCCGGAAGCCCGGAGTACCCCAGGTCCGCAGCCACCGCACCACTCGTTCGTGAGACACGGTACGCTCGCCACCCTCGACCTTCTTCCATCGACGGTCGAGTTCGGCGATCGAGTCCGCGTCGACGCGCACAGGCTCAGCTTCCAGAGCCGCCAATTCGGCAACGAGTTCCGATACCGTCACGCCAAGTTCGGCGGCGCGGGCCCGCAGGACGTTGGCAGTCTGCTCATCGACTTCGATCGGCACGTTCGTGCTCATTCGATGAGCATAACGCAAGAGATCCGGCGCGTCACTTCGCATCGGTTCCTTCACTCCTCGTCGAAGAAGACGCGATCCTCGGCGCGAAGATCGCGCGCGCGAACGAATCCCACCTGCTGCCGCTTTGGATCGGAGCGCAGAACCCAGGCCATGTCCTGCATGTCGTGAAGCGAAGGCTGCCGCCGATCAGAGAATGCAGTGCAGGACGTCACGCGAAATGTGATGCGGTTGTGATCGGCCAATCGAGAACACTCGACGATCTGGTGCCGCTGACTGGTGCCCTGGATGATGGTGGCAAATCGGCAGTGGAGGCAGAGAGATGGGTCGCTGCCGGATGCCGTCCCTCCCTGGACCTTAACGTACATAGACACGCTCCTTCCTAGCGTAGGCAGGTCATTCGAGACACCTCCTTTCGCGCGTGAACGGGACGATCAATACAGAACTCCTCGTGCTTGACTGTGACAGGACACGCCGACGGACGACGATGGCATCGTCGTCGAGACGATGTCAAGCGCACAGAAACACGCGCACAGAAACACGTGATCTGTCCGCTAATCGACCAGCCATTTCGCGCGAAGCAATTCCGGCGCCTTCAACGCAGCTTCTGCGGTGTCCTGAGCACGACCATGGTCTACGCTTTGGTCTGTAAACAAACGCCGGGTCACATCGCCGTGAACCCCAGATGACAAGAGAACATCATCGGATAGTGTTGACGTCGCGGCGAGAGGTGCAAGAGCGCTGTCCTCGCGGACCCTCCCTGATGTACACTTAGTCCAGTCAACTTAGTCCGATGAAGAAGACCGCGTTCAGCGTCAACATCCACGAAGCCAAAACGCAATTCTCGAAGCTCGTCGACCGCGCCGCCAAAGGGGAAACCTTCGTCATCGCCAAGGCGGGCAAGCCGATGGTGAAAATCGCGGCCCTCGATGCGCCGGCGATTCCACGGCGACTGGGGTTCCTGGCTGGCGAAATCTCGGTGCCGAAAGATTTCGACCGGATGGGTGAGGCGGAGATCGCAGCGCTGTTCGGCCCATGAAGTTGCTGCTCGACACCCAGCTTCTGCTCTGGGCCGCGGGACAGACGGAGCGGCTGTCGACGACGGCCCGCAAACTCCTCAACAATCCCAAACACGAACTGCTGTTCAGCGCTGCCAGCCTGTGGGAGATCACCATCAAGAACAGCCTCGGCCGCGAGGATTTCCGTGTCGAGCCACGACTGTTGCGGCGCGGGCTGCTCGACAATGGCTATACCGAGCTGCCAATTACCAGCCAGCATGTCGTCAGCGTCGATACCCTGCCGCCGCTGCACAAGGATCCGTTCGATCGCCTCCTCGTCTCGCAGGCGCTCTGCGAAGGAATCACCCTGGTGACGGCCGATGCGCACGTGGCGCGCTACCCTGGACCGGTGCGGAGAGTGTGACGAGGCCTCAATGAGACGACTTTTCCGTCCGGCACTCGGCGTTGCCGTCCTTGCCGCCGCCCTGTATCTCCCTATGATTCTTGTCGCGCAGAGTCGACCCGCGGCGACGCCTTCCTATACACCACCGCGCACGCCGTGGGGGCAGCCTGACCTCTCCGGCATCTACACAAACCGCGACGAAACGAACACGCCGCTCGAACGCCCGAACGAGTTCACGGGACGCAGCGCGGCCGATTTCACCGCCGCGGAACTGGACAAGCTCTCGAAAGAGCGGCAGGCGACCGCCGCGAAGATCGCCGGCGGCATCGGCGGCGCCGAAACCGGCGCAGGGCCGACGCATTGGTACGAGCACCTGAAAGGCACCAGCAGCCGCGCCTGGATGATCGTCGATCCGCCGGGCGGGAAGCTCCCCGCCATGACGCCGCAGGCGCTCAAACGCGAGGCGGCCTACGCCGCCTTGAACAACGCGAGGAACGGCGAGGGGCGCGCCGACTCCTGGCTCGATCGCAGCCTCTACGACCGCTGCATCACGCGCGGCCTTCCCGGGTCGATGATGCCGGCCATCTATGGCAACTCCTACGAGATTCTGCAGTCACCGGACGTCGTCACCATCCGCTACGAGATGATTCACGAGACGCGCGTCATTCCGCTCGATGGCCGTGCGCACATCAGCCCGCGGATCCACGAGTATCTCGGCGATGCCCGCGGCCACTTCGAAGGCTCCACGCTCGTCGTCGAGACGACGAACTTCACCGACAAGACGCACATGGGCTACAACAACCGCTACAACAGCGAGAAGTACAAGCTGGTCGAGCGCTTCACGCCCGTGTCGCCGACGCGGTTGCAGTGGCAGGTCACGATTGACGACCCCGACACCTGGACCAGACCCTGGACGTTCACGATGCCGCTGACCAGGGATGACACCCAGCCGGTGTTCGAGTACGGATGCCACGAAGGAAACCTCGGGCTCGAACACATTCTGTCCGCCGCGCGCGCTGAAGAGCGGGTGCGAGGGGGGCGATAGGTGCGAGAGGTGCGAGAGGTGCAAGGGGTGCGATAGGTGCAAGGCGGCTGACGATCGTCGGTGCAAAGAGTGCGCACGGAGCGCGCTACTATGGACCGTCACATGCCACGCCCGATTCCCGCAAGGCCCGGCGCGACGAGCCATCGCCCGCGCGCATCCTGGCTCGTCGCAGCGCGACCTGGACATCCGGTTCGTGGAGCTCCATTACGGCCGGGACGTGGCCGCCCGTGCGCGACGATCTCGAACGCCGCGACCGTGACACGCCGCGTCACGCATGAGTGAATCCGACCTCGCGGCGGCGCTCATGCCCGTCGCGGAGGCCTTCGACGCGCTTGGCGTCCCCTACTATCTCGCCGGCTCAGTCGCCAGCTCCGCACACGGCATCGCCCGGGCAAGCCTGGACGCGGATCTCGTCGCGGATCTTGCCCTTAGCACGTCGATCCGCTGATCGATCGTCTGGCGTCTTCGTACTACATCCCCGTAAATCATCCGCGCACGGCCGTGACGAGCCGGTCGTCGTGCAACCTCACTCGCGACGATGTTCAAGATCGATGTCTTCGTCTCGAAGGGATGCCCGTTCGATCGAGAGGCCGCCACCCGTGCGCGGATCGAAGCGATCGATGTGGCACCGGGTTCACGCCGGTTTCCGATTGCGTCGCCGGAAGATACGGTGTTGTCAAAGCTCGAATGGTTTCGCCGTGGCGGTGAAACGTGGAACGTCAGTGGTGGGATGTCGTCGGCATCCTCAAGGTGACCCATGACGTCGACCGCGCCTACCTGCAGCATTGGGCGGCATCGCTGGGTGTCGCCGATCTGCTGCAGCGTGCATTCGCCGATGCCGACGCGTGACGAAACGCCGCACGCTCGCCCCATGTCTCGCTCGCGCGGTTACGATTAGACCCCGATGAACGATTTCGAAGACTCGCTGCGTCGCCTGACCATGGCGCCCTACATCGTCAAAGCAATGGCGCTGATCGGCACGAAGAGGCGCGGCGGATCGAACATGTTCCGCCATCAGATCAGCACGATGGCGATTCTGCTCGACTACAAAGTCATCGACCCGGTGCTGCTCAAGGCGTCGGTGATCCACGACCTGTTCGAGGATGCGCCGATGATGCCCGGTGTGTCCGAAGAGGCCATCGTTGCCCTCGACGCCGACGGCCCGGCTGTCTACGCCCTGGTGACCGAGGTCACCAGGCGACGAATCGACGGCATCAAAGAGCCGAAGGCCGACTATCTGCTGCGGGTCATGCAGCGTGGGAGCGTGCGGGCCCGAGTGTTGAAGCTGGCCGATCGCATCAGCAACCTGACGGCGCTTGGATTTGTTCTCGACACGGCGTTTGTCCGCCGCTACCTCGCGGAAACGCGCACGTATATCCTGCCCTTCGCTCAGGACGTCAACCGGGACATGTTCCGTGAGCTGTCGGATCTCGTTGAAAACCGCGAGCGGCTGTTGCCGTTGCTCGGCCACGGCGCCGAACCGGGCGCCTGACCGGTCGCCCTTTCGGCTTGGAGAAAAACAATGGCGACTGACAATCTGATCCACCGGCTCTTACCGCACCAGGGTTGTGTCATCACACGAACCGGCGACGGCATCGATATCGCGGGGTCGCCGATGAACTGGGTGATGTCGGCCGGCGTCGCGCCGATGGTCTTCCGGCCGCCATTCATCTTTCGACTTGTTGGCAAAACCGATTCGACGAACCTTCGCATGCATTTTCATCGCGGCGAGCTGATCTTCAACTGGGAGTGCAACGTGCGCGAGCTGCGCGTTCACGATCCGGCGACGGCGGAGCAACATGCCATTGCTGACAAGGGCTTCATTGCCACGAACGAGTGGCATGACATCGCCTGGGAGATCCGACTCGATCGGATGCGCGTCATCGTTGACGAGGAGGTTCGTTACGATCGACCTGGCAACTACAGCGGAATCGAATCAACTCCGTCCGTGGGCCCGTGCTTCGGCAGCCGCGTCTCCATTCGCGAATTCTCAATCACACCGTTGACCTGACATCGGCGGACCACGGCGCGCCGGCCGGCGACGCCAAACAGACGAGCCATGGGCCTGGCAGCCACATTTCAACGGTAACGTCCCGGAGGGGCACAATTAATTCCCTACGGCGATGGCGCCGGCTGCAAGCTCCAGATGATGGCCGTGCACCGCGTCGTGCTTCCGGCCGCGTTGGAGTACTGAATATCGCCGGACATCGTGCCTCTGATAAACCGGCCGCTTCGTTCTGCCTCGCCCTTGACGGATGCGCCCGTTGCGCCACCGAATCGGATGCTGATATCCGAGACCGGCCTGGTTTCGGTATCCAGTTCCGTGCCTTTGACCGAGCCGCTGACTTCGAACCCGCCGACCACTTCCTGATCGCCCTTGATCTTCAGTTCGAGATCACCAATCCCCGCGGGTGATCGGCCCACCCACAGCGCGCCCTCCTGAGTCATGTCAACGCGCAGGCGCACGGCCGTCAGCACGGTGACCGGCGGCTGGCACGGAGGCACTTCAGGATCCGAGGAAATGGCAAAGCCGATCAGCTCCAGCCAATAGGGCCCAGGCCCCTGAAGGATCGGCAATGAGGGTCCGATGGGCGAACTTCCACAGCCAGCCGCGAGGAGCAGCGCGAGACTGATGGCGTGCAGGCGCTCATTCCTCAGGTATGACATCGAGAGCCTTCCGCGGGGACGGCAGCGATCCTAGCAAGGAGCAGATCCTCCTGTCACCGCCGAAAGGCCGTCAACGCATCGGCTGCGGCCGCGTAGACGAAGCCGTCGGCTACTGTCGGCACCCAGTTGAACGCACCCTGCTTCGCATCGGTGGACCAACGCTCCTGACCTGTGCGCACATCGATCGCGACGATTCGCCCGCCGCCGTACGGAACGTAGAGTGAGCCAGTGTCCGCCGTCATTCCAAACGCGACGGAGCCGCGGTCGCCAGCGGAACGCCAGCGCTCGCGACGCGCCGGTAACTCGTACGCAGTGACTTGACCGGAGAGGGACCCTGCCAGCAGCGTGTCGCCAACGACCGTCAGCGGTCGAAAGTCCCTGGCTCCGGAAGGCGACGCGGTGGTGGCACTCGGTATTGCAAAGGCAAGCTGTCCGTTATTCCGGTGGAATCCGTACACGACACCAGTCGAGCTCACGGCGATGACATGGTTCCGCCACGTCACTGGCCCGCCCGCCCACGTCTGGTCCGGTATGTCCGGCGCGATTTCTGAGAAATCAATCTTCCAGCGTTTGATTCCGGTCCGAGCGTCAACCGCGATCAAACCGCCTCGTGCAGGCGTTTCGAATACGGAAAACCCGGCCACGACGAGGTCGCCATCCACCGCCGGTGGGTATACGTTGGTCGGCGCAACTTCCCCGATCGACAGCGACCATCGAAGCGCACCCGTTCCAACATCGACGGCGTACACGTACCCCGCAGGCGAGCCGGTATATATAGTGTGCTGGTCGGCTGCGCCCACGTAGACGCCCGGTCCGTAACCCTTCTCCGGACTGAACCGCCACCGGAACGCTCCCGTGACAGGATCCACGGCGAACAGATCGTAGTTCCCAGCGATCACGGCTGATGTGGTCAGAACGACGGCAGAACCCATGGGGATGGCGCCAGCCGCTCCCCGGGCCGATAACGGCGTGCGCCAGCGAAGCGCGCCGGTGCGACGGTCCACTGCGATTAAGTCATGGCGTCGTGACAAGGCAAAGACGGTACGCTCGTCGACGGCAACACGCCCCCATCCTTCAACCGGAAACCGCCATGCCACGACCGGGGTCGTTGCACTGTTGGCGACCCCAATGAACTGAATGGACATCGATAACGCGAGGACCGCTGGCCAGGACCCGCGAATCCTATTTGCCCGTCGATCCATTGAGCACCGCGTCAATTGTCGTCGCAAACACGGACGCGTCTTTGGTGCCGGTCAACATCTGATCAACCTTGACGAGGCCGTCGCCGGCAGGTCGTCCAATCAGGAACGTTGGCGTGACGCGAAATCCGAGGCCACGGGCCGCCGTGAGGTCTTCTCTGACTTTCGTCGCTCCGGCACCGCGGACACATTCTGAAAAACGACGGAAGTCAACGCCGGTCGCTTTCACTTTCGCGACCAGGCTGTTTTCATCCAGCCGCTGATCGGCGAACAGCGAATCGTGAACCTCCCAGAACTTCCCCTGCTCACCGGCACATTGAGCGGCTTCCGCGGCCATCAGCGCGTTTGGATGAATCTCCTGTAACGGCATGTTCTTGAACACCAGCCGCACCTTGCCGGTCTCGACGTACTGCTTGACGATGGCCGGGAGCGTGTCGCGCGCAAACTGACCGCAAAACGGGCACTGAAAGTCCGCGTACTCGATGACCACGACGGGCGCATCCGGGGCGCCCTTCGAGGGCGCTCCGAGGATCGGCAGCGGGGCATCGGGCACCGCGGCAGCCGGTGGCATTCGCGAGTTCGCGGCCGGTCCTTTCAACTCACTGACCTGTCTGGCCAGCAGCTGCAATTCTCGCAGGATTTGCGCCTGGAGTACCTCGAGCGACTCGACCTTCTGCAGGAGCGCGCGTTCGCTGCTTGTATCCTGGGCCGACACCGTCGCGAACAATCCAGTGAACAGTCCAGTGAAGAGTGCGACGACTACCGCGACTTTCAGCCGCGACCTCAATTGAGCACCATCGCGGACCAACCGGGGTATCCAGGCTGTATGTAGCAGCCACTCCCGAACTCGACGTAACAATCACCGTTCTCGTACCATTCGCACGCGTCGGCGCCGTTATTGACGCAGAATTCCGCGCAGGCAGTGGCGCTCGGTTCGTACACCGGGTCCCACCACCACCAGCCCGTGCATCCGCGCACCGCGGAGTCCGCGTGCATCTGGCCATCTCCACCACCCCCGCCGCCTGACGGCGGACCGCCAAGGTTGAGGACAGCGGCCGACCAGCCGCTGTAGCCAGGCGTCACGCTGCAGCCGTCGCCGTACTCGACGTAGCAGTCACCAGGGTTCGACGCTCCGTTTTGTGTCGCACTCCACTCGCAGGCGTCGGCCAGGTACTGCTGGCAGTAGCTGTAACAAGAGTCGGCATCGGGTTTGTACACAGGATCGAGCCAGGACCACCCGGAGCAGCCCGTAATCGCAGAACTTGACGTCATGGGGCCGCCGCTCGAACGCGGCCCGATATTCAACCAGGTCGTCAACGTCTGATAGAGCGTCGGCGTGCTCTCGGTGGTTTCTCGAATGTGGACCGGTCCCTGATCCATGACGAATTCGTGCTGCGCCCCCGGATACCGCTGGCTGGAAAACGGCACCACTTCATCGTTGGCCTCGCAGTAGGTCATGCCAACGCTCGAGACCAGCTTGCAATACATCTCATCGAGTGCGGCTAACCTGCCCGCCGCGGCAAACATGAACGCCGCCGTATTCTGAGCATTGGGATCGTTCGAACCGAGGAGATATCCTCCCCAGAAATCAAGGGCGAGGACCACGTAGTCCTTAATGGTGTCGACGGTGTCCGCGGCTTCGGGGTTGAAGACACGGACAAATCCCGCATCGAAGAAGTTGCGCGCGATGGACACGACGCCGACGCGGGTGCCGATCTCCCCTTGCTCGCGGCTTAGATTCGAGGACGAGTTCAAATCCGCCAGGTACGGCGCGCTCGGGACCATCTCTCCGAAGATCGGATAGGGGCCGAGCGTAATCCCGAGCGTGGAGGCCAGCTCGAGCAGGTGCGTGTCGACGTAGCCCCAGATGCCTGCCAGGAGATCGTTCAAGCTGTCCTGAAAGATCACCCACCCCCACTCGCAGCCCTCAGTTCCGAAGCAGTGGCCGAAGCCGTCGAAGACACCGGCAATGCGGTCGCTCAAGGTCGCGTTGAAGTCGACGTAATTCAGGAGGTTCTCCAGAATCGGCGCGCCGTGATGGGGTGTGCCGACCGTGACCACCCCACCGAGCGTTCGCCACTTGCTCCACTCGCGGGACACGATGCCGCCGTTACTGTGTCCGACCGCGACGGTCGAGAACCCACCAAAGAGACCGATCGCCGAATGGAGCTGCTCGGCTTGCGCCTCGTACGTGTCGTTCCACGTCTGCGTCGGCCGCCGCGACTCGAGTGCCAGTTGCGCCTGCAGCGACGCCGCAGCCGCCTCCCACGTATCGCCACTGGACTTCAGCCCATGCACGAAGACGACGCCCCGATCCTGCGCGTCCGCAGCCGAAACGAGCGTGAAGAGGAACGCGACAAGGCCGAGGGTCAGACCGATACGATGCCAGCTCATTGCCTGTTCTCCCGCTTGTCAAGAGTGACGTTCGAGTACGTAATATTCGTGACCGCCCGCTTGCCGTTCGGCATGAGCGACTCTGCGTGAAAGTGACTCTTCACCCACGCGTTTCCGAACCCCTCGACGTAGTGCGTCGTCGTGTGATCAAGCAGCACGCCATTCCGGGACCGATTGGTGCCGACGATGACGCCGCTTTGAGGATCAACCAGCACCTCCAGACGATCGGGGCCGGCATGTGCGATGTGCTGGGCAAAGCCCTGGTAGTAACTGGTCGGCTTGCCGTATTGAGCCTCCAGTTTCTTGAGCCGCGCTGCCGCTTTGCCGGGAGTGGCCACGTAGCCCTCGAGCCAGTCGCGACCCACCGTCGGAGCCGGCGCGCGCCGCGCAGACGCGTTGCCCAGCAGGAGCGATGACAATCCGGGCAGGGCGGCTTGCAGCGAGGCCGCACCCTTTTCGAGCGCTTGCGTGGGCATCCGTGCCAATTTGCGGCCCTCGGCCGTCGTAATCTGAAATGGACTGCCATCGCCAGGGTCTTCGAGCCGCGTCACGCTGTACGGGTCAATCTGTCGTGTCCCGGAGCCGACCCGTACCACAGGACGGTCAGCGGCCAACAACGTCATGACGGTACGCCAGTGGCCGCGCTCCTCGATCTTTTCAAGGCGATACGTCATCGCCGGCGACATCGCCAGCGTTTTCTGCCCCTCCGAGTTGACCTCGTAGCGCTCAATGGCGACGTCGGTCGAAAACCGGTTCCAGTTCCCCGACACCGCATCTTGAGCGTGCAGCGGCGCGAGGAAAAGAAGCGCGAACAACGAAATCACAATGAACACTCGAGGCAGCACGGCAGTCGCAATTCGCATACAAACACTCCACAGCACCGGACCGGATGGCAGGTCGCGAATCGTAATCGAGAGCAGCCCGGAACGAGCCGCCAAACGATCGCTGGTCTTTGAGTTCAGTCGTCAGAAATTGATGGTTCAGTGCGGCAGCGCGCGCGGTACTCCGTTGGTGAGCAGCGGAAGTGCCGTCTGAAGTCACGCTCACACATCGAGAGAGTACGGAACCCCAGTGCATAGCTGATTTCTTTGACAAGCAGCGGTGAACGGCGCAGGAGCACTGCCGCTTCCGTGACACGACGCTCACGGACGATGGACAGGACGCTGCGGCCAGTGTGGGCTTTGACCAGGCGGCAGACGTGTTCGACCGACACACCCACTTCCTTTGCAATCATCCGCGTGCTAAGTCCCGGGCGCCGGAACTCACGATGGATGACCCGCAGGGCGTGTATCGCTACCGGTGAGACCGCGGCCTGGTACCGCTGGTCAGATGGCCCAATCAACGTCTCGACGAGGCGAACGGCCAGTGACGGCGCCAACGGCTTTTCGAGGTAGTCGTGCGCGCCTGATTGGATCGCCTGAACGGCTGTCCTGATTGACGGGCTCCGCGTGATGATCACAAACGGAATAGAACTGCCTTTCGCCCTGAGGTGCTGCAGTAATTCGAGGCCCGTGCCATCCGGAAGCTGTAGCTCGGAAATGAGAATCCCGGGAGCGTTGAGATCGACCGCGGAGAGGGCTTCTGCCAGCGTGGTGGCCGTCACCGCATCGAATCCGCTTTGGCGAAGAGGCAGAGACAAAGACTGGAGCGCCTCGTGCCTGTTGCCATCGACGATGAGGACGTGTGCCATGACGAGACCCGCTGTCGCTACTCGTGCGGTCGCAATCCTCTGGTCATTGCGGTGTCTCGGAGGCTGTGGATTCTATGCGGATGAACGTGAGCGAACGCGGCGCGTTTCACAAATTGTGTGCAACGCGAAGCGACTCGATGGGACATTGGCGCTCACTGTCGCCCTTCACGGCGACAATCTCGATGAAGGTCAAAACGTTTGGCCAAGCAACTCTGTTTCGTGACCGCCACGGAGCAAAGTCACGGCCACCGTTTGCTGCAAAGCGACTGGCGCGCGTGCGTTGAGTTCTGACCAATGCGGAAGCGAGAACGGGTATCCATGCCCCACCGTGCCCGTGTGCCGGCTTGGAATGGGAAGGAAGTTCCCAGCGTCACTTTCGATTCAGCGTTTGTCAGGCGCGATTCAGGACTCCGCCCGCTCGTGCAGGCCACGATGCGGTCATGACGAAAACGTGGATCGCATTCATCGCGTCAGCCCTGCTCCTGACTTGTGCAGTGCCGGCACACGCGGCAGGCGAAGAACCGCTGTTCTGGCCGACCGTTCGCTACGACCGCACGCAGCGCCTCGCCGGCGGCGTCGCGTTCCAGCCGCGAACGGGCATCTTCGATCGCCTGGTCCTGACGACCACCGCCGGCAAAGGCGGCGTCCAGGCGGGCGTGGGCGTCGGCTCCTTCGGCAACAACATCATGGGCGGCGCGGGTGTGCACGCGACGTGGCTGCGCACGACTGGCGATGCGCGCCGCGGCGAGCCGCATCAGACCTATGTCGGTGTCGAAGGCGAGCTCATGGCGGCGAACATCAGCCTACGCGGTGGGCCGCTGTTCCGGGTCGGTGGAACGCCGGGTGCGAATCGATTGATGATCGGGTTCAGCGTGGGGTATGGGTTTTAGGGGTGCGAAGGGTGCGAGGGGTGCGAGCAGCCACCCGCTGCTGGACGCGCGCGTCTAAGTCGGCGTGCGGCGTTACGGGATTGCCATCGCTGGGCTCTGCGTACTGACGGCGATTGCGCCGCGCGGGACTGGCGCACAGGCTGAGGTGACGTTCGAGGTCACTTCGATTTCGAGCTGAAGTTCACCGGAAGGCTCACCCGCACCGGCGGACGATGCACCGTCGCTCTTCACCGCGCTGCAGGAACAACTCGGGCTGAAGCTCGAAAGCACACGCGGCCGGGTCGACGTTTACATCACCGACTCGATACGGCGGCCATCAGACGACTGAGTTCCATTCCCACCCGCGGCGAGCAGCGAGCGATCGAGCTGCGCGAGCAGGGCCCACGGTCCGTCATAGATCGCCACCGCGCCGCGCAGCGCCTCGTCATCCCAGCCAACCGCAGCGAAACGCGATGGTAGCGACGCCGGCATTTGCCGCAGCGGTCACGTCGTACGGCGTGTCGCCGATCATCACGGCCTCCGACGCTGACGCGCGGCCGCGCTCGAGAGCCGCATGAATGATGTCCGGCGACGGCTTCGACTCCTCCGCATCGTCGCTCGACGTCCGCTCGTCCAGCAACCAGTCGGCGCCAGCGATCTTCAACAACGCGTGCAGCTCGTCGCGAGATGCGGAGCTTGCCGCAACGAGCGTCAGGCCTCGGTCCTTCACGGCGCGTAGCAGGCGGTCCGCATGTTTGTGCGGCTTTAGCCGGGACAGCCACCGGCGCATGAAGATGTCGCGACGCCGGTCGGAAATCTTCTTTCCGAGGGGACTCTCCTCCTTGACGTGCGACACGGTGGGCATCAGCTTGTCGCCTCCCATGCCGATGCACCGTCGCACGACGTCGAATGCGATCGTGATATGTGCGTCGGCAAAGGCCGCGACCCACGCGTGGGCGTGCGCGTCGTTGCTGTCCAAGAGCGTTCCGTCGACGTCGAGCAGCACGGCGGTGACATGTGCGGGCGCTGGCAGCATGGACGACTCCTGGGCTTTCATGCTGCACGGGGCACGCCACCTCCAGGCTCCGGTCCGACCGGCTAACGATCGTCGGTCCAACCCGACCGACGATCGTCGGAACGAGCGGTCGCATCGCTGGAGATCTCCTGCGCGCCGAAGCTGTCCAAAGAGTCCTATTGAAAGAGGCTGTGGACGGTGAGGCTTTTGGGTTAGCCTATCCGGCCACATCCAAGGTATTTCGCCTGTCAGCCATGTTCGATCCGTCGGGCACGAGCGTTCATCCGTTTACAGCCGCCTTGCGGGCGGTGGTGGGACACCATGCACGAGCCATTTGGACAAGCCGACTGCGAGTCGGAAATGAAAGAGCTGAAGGCCGAATACAGCGAGCTCTATTTCGACGAAGCACCGTTCAACGAAGCTGCGATTGACCAGCATACCTATTTGATCATTGGTCGGCGCGGATCCGGGAAGACGGCTCTGTCGCGCTATTTCTCCTTCAACAAGAGCCTCGCCGACGCGATCTACATCGATGTCGATGAGCCTGCCCTGTATCAGCAATTCCTGACCCAGCTCGCGGACCGGGCGGCGAACTCACGCGACCTCGCCATTTACCGGCTGCAGCGAATCTGGAACTACGCCGTCTGGCGCGTCATCTTCGAGCACACGCGGGGACTCTCCGTCGAGGTCGAACGGGCGCATACGCCGCCGCCGCCGGGGCGGCGTTCCGTCTCGGAGTTGATCAACGGGCTGTTCGAAATGTTCATGCAGCTCTTCAAGGACAGCGACGGAAACATCGACGACAGCGACCTCGACGCGTTGTTGACCGACGCTGGGATGGCCCAGGCACAGGAAGCCGTGCTGGCGCTCTCGCGCACACGCCCCATCGTCATCGCCATCGACACGCTCGAACGGTACGCGGTCAGCGATGATGGGCTGATGAATGCGATGGCGGCGCTCGTGCAATGTGCCGCCGAATTCAACCGCGAGTTTGCCGGACGGGGTATTCATCTGAAGGTCTTCATGTCGGGCGAAGTGTTTCCGTACTTGCTGGAGGTGGTCCTGCAGAATCCGCTGAAGAGCGTGAAAAATCCGGTCTACCTCCTATGGCGACCGAAGGACTTGTTACGGCTAATCAGTTGGCGCTTCCATCGCCATCTGGACACCAAGGGCCTGCTCCACGAAAAGAGCCAGGGACGAATCGACTGGGCGGACCATGGCGACGTCATGAAACGGATGTGGCTGCCCTATTTCGGTGAAGAGGTCACCAACGGGCGCGGGATGCGGGAACGCACGTTCTCGTACGTGCTGCGTCACACGCAACTGCGTCCGCGTCAGCTGATTCTCGCGTGCAACGCGATAGCGAACCGGGCGCGCCATGCGAAGCACTTCCCCTATTTCAGCGAAGCCGACATCGTCGAAGCGGTGAAACAGATCGAAAACGAACTCGCGGGCGAAATCATCAGCTCGTTTCATTCGGTCTATAACCGCGTGCACGAGATTGTCGACGCCCTGATCAACATGCCGATGGTGTTTAACGGGAACGAACTCGATAAACGGGCTCCGCAATCAAAGTCGGCGTGGCCAGATGGCGCCTATTCGCCAGCGGCGTTCAGGCAGCTGGTAACCGAACTCGGCATCGTGGGGCGTGTCAGCCGGCACAACACCGAGAGCGGCTTCATCGACGCCGACTTTGAATACTCGATGCGCGATCGCCTACGTGTCACCCATCGGGATCAGTGCGCGATCCATCCGATGTTCTACCGGCGCCTGAATATCGAGCTTACCGAACGCGCGCGCGTCATGCCGTTCTCGACCGATCGCGACCATCGCGATGTCCTGTAGCGATGCCGAACAAGAGACGAATCCTCTCCGGACTGCTCGCTGAAATCGCGTTCGCCGCTCTGCCCTTGCTGATCGTCCTGATGGTGCTGCTTCGGTACGACCACGGGAAGCATATCTGGGCCGCACCCGAGTGGGCCTTCGGCGCCGCCATCCTGTTCGGGCAGGCACTCGTCAAGTTCATGACGGGCCTCGCGCACGGCGGGAAGGCGGCACATGGACCCGTGGCGCTCGCCATTACACTCATCATCGTTCTTGGTCTCGCCCCATCGCTGCTCGTGCTCACGCTGATTCTGATGGCGCGCGAGAGCGCGCAGTCACAATCCCCCGAAGTCGCCACCGGACTGTGCGTGGCGCAGATCGTGTGGTTCCTGGGGGGTGCCGCAACCTATGTCGTGTTCGGCGCGGTTGGCGAGGCGTGGCGCGAAAAACCCCAACCGGCCATCAAAACCTCGTAATCCATGGCTGAGAGCGACCGTTCATCCACTGCCGCCGGCACGTTTCAACTCCTGATTCTCCTGTTGCTCGGAGGCGCAGCGACATTTCCCTACCTCGTCAAATCTTCGTCATCGGCGACGACGTCGGCCAGCGCTGACCGACCCGCGACGCCGCCGAACACCACGACGTCGAATCGACAAGAGGATTCTCCACCGGATGCCTTGAGGCTGCTGGCGGACTTCGTCGGTATCGATATCAGCGAGAAGACGCTGCGCGCCGGGCCGCGGATACCGGGACGGTCGATCGACGCGCAACGGCGAGCCCTGGTGAAAGAGGCGTTCAAAACGCTCAAAATCGACACGCAGTTCGTCATTGTTACCGTGCCGGATCCGATCGACTCGAATGCGCGCTGGACATTCGATGCGATTGGCGCCGCGCTGCAGAGCGCGGCGGCGGCGAACAAATTCGTACTCGACCGGTTTCATATGCCCGACTGGGATCCGGTACGCGACGGCAGCGGCGCAACCAGTACCAACCGCCGTGTCGCCCACGAGAGCCAGCCGGCGCTCATCCTGTTTCGGGACGCGAATTTCGGCGCATCGCCCGGTCGCCGGCGCCTGCTGTTGTTGCAGCTCGTGGCGGAAACACCGACGGGAGGCATCCACCAGGTCGCGTTCCAGAACGCGTTGCAGACCATTGTTGATTGGCATCAGGGCCGCGCACCCGCGATTTCTGTGCTCGGCCCGACGTTTTCGGGTTCCACTCCGTCGCTTGCGGTGGCGATTCGCAATTTTCGTCTGAAGCATCCGACCGGCGCGATGCACATCGTCACGGGTAGCGCGACGGGGTACACCAACCGAGAACTCCTGACTCGCGAGAGCACTAAGACATTTGCGGTGACCTTCACCTCGACTGTCATTCCGGACGAGTTCACGACGCAGCGAACCGTCGAGTATCTCATCGACACTGATCGTGATCTCGCCAAAGGCCGGCGCCTTGCCCTCCTTGTGGAAGACAACACCACGTACGGCACACAGCTTCAGAGCATCGACAACATTGAAGGCGTGCATGCCAAAACTACGCACACGTCCTGCAGCGACCAGCCCCTCAGTAGGCAGGCTGCGTGTGTGCTAGGGACGGCCCGGATCTTTCCGTTCCCGCTGCACATTTCGCGATTGCGTTTCGCCGCGGCGGCACTGGCGACGCGGCCGGCAGACAGCCGCCCTCGCTTCCTCACGCTGCCCCTTGGCGAGCCTGGCACCGCCACTGATCAAATCCCGTCGCTGACGCCACAGAGCACCTCGGCGTCGGTCGAGCTCGTGCTGGACAACATCCTCGACACCATCATCCGGGAACACATTACGACCGTCGGCTTGCTCGCCACCGACACGCGCGACAAGCTGTTTCTCGCCGAACAAATTGCGAGGCGGGATTCGCGTGTGCGGCTGTTTACGTTCGAGAGTGACATCCTGTACACGCACCCGGACTACGGTCCGTATTTGCGCGGGATGATTGTCGCCTCGACGTATCCGCTGTTCAGCCAGGTACAGGGCTGGACCACGGCTACCAACAGGGAGATCCAGTTCCCAACCTCGAACGTCCAGGGCGTCTACAACGCATTTATTGCGCTGTTCAGACAGCGGCTGATGAACCTGAGCGAGGATGTCGATCCGCTCGATTACCGCACGCCGCTCGTCGGCGCCGGCCGGCCGCCTCTGTGGATCAGCGCCGTCGGACGCAACAGTCTCTGGCCGATCAAGTGGTACGGGCTGGACGAGGCGCCAGCCGGCCAATCCGGGGCGACAGACGCCCGGGAAACGGACGAATACGGGCGGGCGAGGAATTACGTGTACGCGATGACCTCGAGTGAAGCTGACACCAACAGTGTCATGCCGCACGCGTCAACCACGTCCGCGGCGATGTTCCTGCTGCTGACGCTGATCGTCCTGTCGCATGTCGCGGCGTACACAACGAAGCGGTGGTGGCCCGCGAGCTACACGCAGCGACCGTTCCTGGAGTTCTTCAACCCTAAGACATTCGTACGACGGAGCCCATATGTGCTGATCGCATTCGGGGCGCTCACGGTCTTATACGGGTATGCCGTGACAGTACTCGTGTCCGTTGCGCCACGCGGCAGCGACGCCGGAGAGCGAGTGTGGCTCAGCGGGTTGACGGCATTCGCACTGGTCGTGCTGGCATGGCTGCTGGCATGCGACGTCAAGCTTGCGGGCACTGTCGTGAGCGGGGTCTCGCACGACTGCAGCAACTGCGTTCGAGCACGGCAAAGCGGTCGCTGCGCGGGTTGTGGAAACTTGCCGACCCGCAATACTGGGTGATGGGAGGCGCTGCCGTCTGGGTTGCGGTGGCGGCGTTCTTCGGCGTTCAGTATCTGCTCGAAACAGTCACGCTCGATCGCAAACTGGCGGCCTACTACTTTGACCGCGTCTCGCACCCGACAAACGGACTCTCACCAGCGATGCCGCTGATATACCTGGTCGCTGGCGTCTATTTCTGGGCGGTGGTCCACCTGCGACGGCTGAGCAGGGTTTCCGGTCTCAAGCTGGCAGCGTCGTTGGACCCGCTCGTCGGCCTGTCGCTCGATTCGCTGCATCGGGCCGCAGCCGATGTCCGGCGCTTCATCGACGGCAGCATGCAGGCGCTGCCGCGTGAGCTGACGGCGGCACTGTTCGCCATCGCGCTGTTCGTCAGCGTCTTCAGTCTGAAACACACGGTCGCCAGCCCCGAGCCGTCGGCCTTCGTCCAAGGCTTCAAGGCGGCGTGGGTGCTGCTGCAGATTCTGCTGCTCGTAACGTTCGCACACGTCATCTATTTCTGGCGTGTGATCCGGCGGACGCTGGAGCCGTTCGACGGCACCCCGATGCTCGAAGCATTCGATAATCTGCCGGCGCATCTGTTGCACGACCGACTGTCGCCACGACGGCCCGAGGCCGCGGATGTGCGTCGGGTTACGCTCGTCGCCAACGAGCTTGGCCTGCAGTTGAAGCACATGCCCCTTGAGAAGCGTGTCGAGTTCAACGCGGAGGTCGGGCTCGATGCTGATGCGTACAAGGCGTTGCGACGAGTACTGAGGCACGCGCCACGTAGTCTAGACAAGACGTCTGACTGGGCGCTTTCGAACCGATGGCGCTGGCTGGTCAAAGTGATGCGTCGAGTCGTGCCACCGGTTGCTCATTTCTGGCGTGTGGGCCACCACCAGCCCCGCACAGCGGCCGCATCGCAGACGGTCTCGCTTTCACAGCGATGGATATGGCTGGCCGAGGAAGTCATCGCGATGCAGACGCTGCTCGTCATCCGCGAACTGCTGGCGCGGCTCGCCCAGCTGTTCCTTTTTCTCATCGGTGGCGTGCTGTTGATGGTGGCAATCGCACAATCATTTCCTTTTCAGCCGCGACAGCAGCTGCTCGCAACGGCGTGGTTCTACGTCATCGGCGCTGTCGTCCTGGTCATAACGACGTTCGTGCAAATCGAGCGGGATCCGGTCATCAGCGCCTTGGCCTCAACGGACGCCGGCAAGGTCAATTGGGAGTGGAAGGAGTGGACGAAAGTACTGATGTATGGCGGACTGCCGATTGCCACGATTTTTGCCGCGCAGTTTCCTCAAGTCGGCGGCGCAATCCTCGACTGGCTCAGACCGGTCCAGAGCGTCATCCCTTGAGTGGCCCGGTGTCAGCGGTGAGGTTGCATCGGCTCGGCAGGCCGGACCAGTGACGACATGACGATCGCTTTCGGCTCGGGCCTCCCCAGGTAGGCAGCCAGATTTCTCGGCCGATACGGCTTCGGGCTATCGGCAGTCACCTGCAGTCGGCTCTCCACGCTCTGATGCACGTACTCCCACGTATTGACGCCCCGAGCGCGGTTATCAACTGCCTGTTGATCAATTTGCCGTTCGACCTGACCGATGATCTTGAAACCAAGATTCAGTGAATCGTACAGCGTTCCCGCCGGTGAGGGCTCGGTCGTCGATTCGACGAAGCGCCGATCAAATTCCAGTGCACACCGATCAGAGACCCGTTCGATCATCCACCGCAGTGCGATGTCGGAAAGAGCGCTGTCAGGATAGCCTCCGCCGACGTTGGAATGGACGCCGGGAAACCACGCCTGCTCCAACCAGTTCTGCTCCCTGTCTGCGAGTGGCTGCTCCCATACCGTAGGGACAAACGGCCGTCGCCGTTCGTCTATCGCAATGGCATGAAAGGCGTTCTTAACCCGACTACTCAATGACACATCATGAAATCGATATTTCTCATGGACATCTATGTGAAAGAACTCCACCGGCAGCCCAAGCGCGCCGACGGTATCCCACACACCGATACAGGTAATCGGAACGGGATCGTGCGAATACCGCTCGCGAAAGGCTTGTGAGAAGTCACTGTTCGGATGAGTGCGAGCGGAACGATCCCGGTACAGGGCGAGCGCCTCGGCTTCACGATCAGCTGACGTGGGCCGCAGCAGCCCGCAATTCCGGATCAATCCGCCGAGACTTCGAACCGTGTACGCTCCCCTGCTGAATCCGAAGAAATACAGCTCATCACCAGGCACGTAGTTATGGAGCAGGAACCTGTAGCAGTCACTCAGATTGCGATCCAGGCCGTGCCCGAATGCGCCACCAAAAAGTTTGTCGGCCCCGTTGTCGGTTCCCACACCCATTCGATAGAACGTGACCTGGGATATTCCCGCGGAATCGATGGGCATGATCGATCGCGCGAGCTTCACGACGTTGGTCGGGGATTGACTGCCACCAGCCGGCGTATTCGGCCGATTCCAGGTGCCGTCCGCACACACGATCAGGCGTCGCATCGGCGCAAGTATAAGCGGGACTTTCGCGGATGATTTCGACCGGCGAGATTGGACCGGATCGCGCCCAGCCGGGCTCTCTGGTCATCCGTCGCTCGTGACAGCTCCTGTCATATCGTGATCTAAAGAGTCACGCGTCCGTCCCCGACCTGAGAAAACAGTCCAAAAAAGTTCTTGCGCATCTGCCCTCGCGCGCGATAGAAGGCACCTTCGATCCAACCTCATCATTAACCCTAAAAGAGCAGTAGCGACCACCAGTAGGGACCGCCCCGAGTGTGAGGAGTTATGTCGACGTTTGATCTGGATGCGTTTCCATTCGTCAAGGCTCGTCACTTCAGAGCGAGCGCGCCCCCGCGAGCCGTACGCCTGATCGTCATTCACTCGATGGAAGCGCCCGAGAAGGGCGAGACGGCGGAGAACGTCGCGCACTTCTTTGCGACAACCGACCGCGAGGCATCGGCGCACCTCTGCGTCGACAGCGACAGCACCGTGCGGTGTGTGGCAGATGACGATGTCGCGTTCGCGGCGCCCGGCGCCAATGCGGACGGCGTCCATCTCGAGCTCGCCGGATTTGCACGGCAGACCGAGCCGGAATGGCTCGAC
>JADMIO012791379.1_pt1 | contig 32221 bp, 30 predicted proteins | sample 8958161 | NCBI WGS metagenome assembly JADMIO01 (sample SAMN16585339, study PRJNA669376) | soil metagenome | isolation source: Crop rotation soil | place: USA: Cullars Rotation, Alabama | collected 2011
CGCGACAACTTGTCCACGTGGAATTCTAAGCTTAGGATCCCAATGTGCTGGAAAGGGGCGGGGCGACCTCCTCGACCGCTTCGCCCGCACGTTCCACCTGGCCGCTTGAACCGCGTGCGGATTCTGCTACGTCAGCCGGACGTAGCCGCCCGAACGACGGCGCCGGGACGAACCGGCACGCTCAGCGGGCCGGCGAGACCAACCACGGCTGGTGCAGGTCCAGATACGTGAGGTCGTCCATCATGCTGTCCATGGCCTGCATGTCCGCCTGCGTCGCCTGCGACATCTCCGGCGGTGGCGGCATGCTCTCCCGCTGCCGGGCCTCCGCCTCCGACGTGAAGTACACGGTCTCCACGAAGGCACCGTCGCCGTGCAGCGCCACGGTCGCGCCGATGATCTCCGGTCGCATAGCGTGGATCTCGTCGGCATATTTCTGCATGAGTTGACGCATCCGGTCGGCATCGGACGTGTGGCCCTCGATCACCTGCACGAATCCCGCGTCGTCGGAGCCACCCTGCATCCAGACGTCGACCTGCGGGCAGTCGAAGAACGTCACCGGTCCGTCGAAGCACTTCTCGGTGTCGGCCCACCAGGCGCCCTGCTCGGGTCGCTCGCTGTTGCGACGGGCAGCCTCGGCGGAGTCGAAGCGAACGGTCGCCACGAACATGCCGTCGTCGGTGATGCCGCCGGTCGTGCCGAGCCAGCCGGTGGCACCGGGCTGCAGGTCCCGCCCCCATCGGTCAATCGCCGCCCGGAGTCCGTCGGCGTCGGCGACCTTGCCCTGGATGACCTGGATGAACATTCCGCTGCCTCCCACGCGTGGTGCGAAGGGCGGGGACCGGGATCGGCCTCGTCCAGCGGAACTCGCTTGGCGGAGATCCGCCGCATCCAGCCTGCTCCCCCGGCACCGTGCCGCGCAAGACAGTCGTCGTCCCGAAGCACGGCGCAGGTGCCGGATTTCGCGCGATCGTCGTCGCAGCCGTGGTCTGCATGTTGATCGTGCTCGGATGAGATGGCGACCAGCGGGCTGACCGACTGCCGATGAAGCGACCGGTGGATCGAATCCCGGGCGCCCCAGTGACACATGATTGACTGCACCGGTGATGACCCTGCCCGACGGTGAGCCGGCCGCCGGACCGTGGCGGCCGCGGCGGCTGTCCAGCCTCACCGACCAGATCTTCGCACTGGCTGGGAATCCCGGCGGTCGACCGCGCATCGTGGCGGTGGACGGCCGCAGCGCTTCCGGCACGTCGACCGTCGCCGACCGGATCCGATCCACCGTTCCCCGGTCGGTCGTGCTGTCCACCGATGACATCGCTTGGCATGAGTCGTTTTTCGAATGGGGACCACTGCTGCGCGAATCGGTGCTGGAGCCGGTGCGGGCGGGCCGCCCGGTGCAGTTCAGGCCACCGGCCTGGCAGACGCACGGGCGAGCCGGCAGTATCGACGTGCCAGCCGGGTTGGTTCTCGTCGTGGTGGAAGGCGTCGGCGCCGGCCAGCGCGCGCTCGACGACCTGATCGACGTCACGTTGTGGGTACAGTCGGACTTCCGGGTGGCCGAGAAGCGCGGTATCGCCCGCGATATCGCGAGCGGCGTCAACGGCGACGCCGCGTCGACGATCGCCTTCTGGCACGAGTGGATGACAGCTGAGCTGCGCTTCCTGGCGGCCGACCGGCCATGGGATCGAGCCGACATCGTACTCACCGGTACACCACCGATCGCGCTGGAAGCGGACGAGATCGGCGTTGCGCCGCCGCTACGAACGTCGCCGGGGCACTACTAGCGCGCCGGTGGTCGTGGCGGTGTGCTGGTGTGCGTGTGTCCGGTCGGTGTGGTGATGAGAGTTGCTCCGCCGGGGAGGGTTTCGGTTCACCACCCGGCTGCCTGCTTCACCTGGTTGCAGTGTTCACACAAGCCTTGGCCGTTGGTGAGGTGGGTGGGGCCGCCGGCGGCGGCGCCGGTGATGTGGTCGGCGTGGCGGATGGGCGCGCCGCACCACGGGGTGCGGCATCGTTGGTCTCTGGCGATGAGGAAGGTCCTGGCGACGTCGGGGAAGAACCGCCGTCGGGGGTCGCCGCCGGTGAGGTTGCCGTCGGTGTCGGTGTAGAGCCGGCGCAGCCAGATCCGGACACCTGGTGGGGCGGTGCGCAGCAGGTGCCGGGCGATGGGTGCGGCGATGGGTCCGTGGCCGGTGAGGATGGCCGGTTCGTCGTCTCCGTCGAACAGGCTCCGGTCGGTCATCACCAGGTGCAGTTCGACGTCGATGCCGTCGGGCAGCCGGGCGAGCCCTTCGCACAGATCGACACCCTCGGCAGTAGCGGCATTCTCGGTGTTATCGGCAGTCGCAACGTCGGCCTCGGCGGCTCCGGTCGAGTGGGTGTCGGTGGCTGGTGTGGTGGCGGCGGGGTGGGTGAGGCGGGTGATGAACTCGTCGGCCATCACCTGGCCGCGGCGGCGCGGGTCACCGGTGTTGCGGGCCTGCTCGGCTGCCTTCAGCAGCGCCGCGTAGGCGGCCACTCCGTGTGGCAGGGACACCAGCGCGGTCAGGTAGGCCATGTTGTCCGGCGCGGGCCGCACGGTGACTCGTCGTTCGGATTCTGCTCGTTTGGCCCGGTCGACGGCTTGCTGCGGGTCGAGGCGGTAGGCGATGCGCCGGGTTTCGCTTTCGATCTCCCGGCTGCCCAGCGCGGCCAGCCGCCCGACCAGCGCGGCGTCCGCTGCGAGCCGGTCGTCGCGGTTGAGCAGCGCGGTCTCCCGGGCAACCAGGACGGCCTGCTGTTCGGTGATCTGCCCGGTCTCCAGCGCCGCGAAGGTCCAGGGCAGCTCGGCCAGCAGCACCGGTGCCAGGTTCGCGTGGGCCCGGCCCCAGAACGGAGACTCCTGCCGGGCCAGCGCGATCTCCGACGTCACCGACCGGCGGGCCTGCGCCTCCCCCGAGGACCCCGGTTTCACCGCCGCCAGCCGCCGCGCGGAGAACTCGGCGGTCAACCGAGCCTGCGTCGCCGCCGCCGCCGACTTCAACCGTTCCAGCTCCGCGATCGAATCGATCAGCTCGGAGTCCGTCAGTCGGTCGTCGATCTCGGACTCGGTCAACGCGACCCGCCAGTCGGCGATCGCGGACGCCGCAACATCCTCTGCGGGCGGTGCCAGATCGCGGGACACATGTTCGATTCTAGCGCGAAAAACCGTGCAGCACAAGAATTGAAACTGATTCCGACACCATACGTCTGCGCTGCTCGAGTGCAGATCGGCCGGCAACACGGAAACCGCACAACCCGCGGCGGTCCGGAACTCATCCAGGCTGGTCGCCCTCCTGCGGACCGAGAGCCCGCACCCCGCGCAGGCGCCTGCTGTCGCGCACGGCCAACGTTGCGGCCCACATCGGAGCGACCGCCGCGACCTTCCAGAATCCATCCCCCACGACGACGACGAACACCGCGCAGGCTGCCGCGACGACGGCGAGGCCGATCAGTATGAACGAAAGGACGGCCGTTGCCCGCCGCGGCCAGACCAGCGGCACACCGGCGACCAGTCCCAGCGCCAGCGCAAGCACACCCACTGTGACCAGCAGCGATACGCCCACAATGGTCGACGGGCTGGTGCTGACGGCGGGCAGCAGGACGACCGCCGCGGCGATCAGCAGGAGGCCGAGCAGCAACCCGACGCCGGCCCCCAGCGCAACGCGGGACCGAGGCACGGGTGCGGTCACGCTAGGGTCCAATTCAATCCGGATCGGTCGGGGGGACAGCATGGGATTCGAGGTAGACCCCAGCGAAGTGCGTTTGCTGGGAACCAGGTTCGACACTATCGCGGCGGCGGCGACCACCGCGGTCGGGTACGCCGACCACACTCGGCCCCACGCCTCCGGGCTGTCGGCGATGGTCCGATTCATCGAGGTGATCTCCGACGTCAAGCCGGCCATCGTCGAGTTCTTCACACATCTGGAGTCGATCGCGACGGAGTCGGCCGACGAACTGATCGCCGCCGCCGGTCTGTACGAGAGAACAGACGGCGCAACCGCTTCGGAGTTCCCTGCCGTTCCGGAACGCTGCTGATGGGCTTCGTCGACCCGGCGACCGCACTCGTGGAGCCGGTAGCTGATCCGCTGATTCCCGCCGCGATGGACCAGTTCCTGCACATCGGCGACCTGCTGTCGCTCGGGCACTGGGCGTTCGTTGCGATCGACATGATGGGCGGTCCGGACATTCCCGAGCAGGTCGCGGAGTGGTTCGCCGGTGACTGGAGCGAGGTGTCGCGCGCGGCCGATGCGATGCGTCACCTCGGCGACTTCTGCTCGGTCGCCGCGGGCAGCATCACGTTCGCCGGCGACCAGGTCCAGCAGACCTGGGACGGTCGCGCTGCCACGGCGGCGGACACCTACGTCGACGGACTCTCTTCGGCGCTGTCGGCGCAGGCGCCGCAGTTAAGCAGCATCGGCGGGCAGTTCGACACGGCCGCGTTCGGAGTCCAGGAACTGGCCAACGCCGCCGGATCCCTGGTCGAGACGCTGGCGGACTGGGCGATCGCAGCCGGCATCTCGCTGGCCGCAGCGGCCGCGTCGTCGTGGACCATCATCGGCGGCATCATCGGTGGCGGCTCGGCCGCCTATTCCATCGCCAAGGGCGTGAAGACCGTCGCAGAGATCATGGAGATCCGGGCCAAGGTGTGGATGGTCTGCGAGGCACTGATGGGCCTCATCGCCGGTCCGTTGAGCGTCATCAAGGGCTTCTCGTCGGTTCAGTTGCCGCTCCCCTACGACCATCCGGACGTTCGATGAGCCAACCGCCGCGGCCGTTGCTGCCCACGCTCGCCGTCCGCTCGAAGCTGGATGCCGCATTGCGGGAGAACCTGCGGATCCTGGCGGAGCGCACGGACTCCGACGCACTCCGACACCGGATCCAGGCGGTGCTCGACGGGACCGCGAGCCTGCGCGACCTGGCTCGGACGCCGGAGTTCGGCCAGCTGATGGAGCCGCTTGTCGCCGACGGTGCGCGGCGCCTCGCCGCGCTCACCCCCGAACAGCGCGCCGACCTCGAGCGCCAGGCCGAGCGGGCCTACGAGATCTAGCCCCATCCAGGGTGGCGACCGGGGTCATCGGAGTCGTGCGACCCCAACGGGCCAGCCCCGGCCCCGCCGCAGGGACGGTGCGCTGTCGAGCTGGTGCGGATCGCGGATCGCTGCCCACGACGAACTGAGATCCGACGGACCCGCCGCCCCGCCGCCGCCTCGACAGGCCCGGCCGGTGACACACTCGCTGTCATGCCGAAAAGCGAGCGAATGGTCCTGCCTGCCGGCTACGGCACCACGAAGCGGACCCGACCGTGGTCGGACGTGCGCGAGCAACTCACCGTCGCCAAGCAGTACTGGCTGGCCACCGATCGGCGTGGGCGCAGCCCGCACCTCGTGCCGGTCGACGGGTTGTGGGTGGACGACGTGCTGTACTACGGCGGCTCTCCCGACACGCTGCACATGCGCGCAGCGAAGGCGAATCCGAACGTCACCGTCCACCTCCCCGATCCGTGGAAGGTCGTGATCGTCGAGGGTGTCGCCGAGCCGGAACAGACCTCCCCCGAACTCGCCCAGCAGCTGGCCGATCTCGCGAACGTCAAGTACGCCGAGTACGGAATGACATTCGACGCCAGCGCTTATCGCGAGCCGTTGGCGCTGCGCCCGCGACGTGTGCTGACCTGGTCGGCGTTTCCGGCGGACGCCACCCGCTTCCGGTTCGAATGACGCCCCTGGCTGCCGACGGCCGATGCCGACCTACACCCGGACCACGTGCAGTGCGTCGTGCGCGTTGGATATTCGATCGAAATCGTCGTCCTGGGTGACCACGGGCAGGCCGTGTACGACGGCCGTAGACGAGATCAGGGCGTCGGTCAGCCGGACCGTCCTAGCCGACGCGATCAGGCGAGCAACTGGGTGCTGGCCAGCTCCCGGTACAGCGGGGTACTGGCGAGCAGGTCGCCGTGTGTACCGCGACCGACCACCCGGCCGTGGTCCACCACCACGATCTGGTCGGCGTCCACCACCGTGGAGAGCCGGTGTGCCACCACGAGAACCGTGCACCTGCCACTGATGTCGGCGAGCACGGCACGCAGCGCCGCCTCGTTGCGGGCGTCCAGGCTGGAGGTCGGCTCGTCCAGCAGGAGCAGGTCCGGCCGGGCGAGCAAGGCGCGCGCGATCGCCAGCCGTTGGCGCTCACCACCGGACAGCAGGACGCCGCCCTCGCCGACCTCGGCGCTCAGTCCGGCCGGCGACCGCTCGACGAGTTCGGTCAGCCGGACCGCGCCGAGCATCTCCAGGATCGCGGTGTCGGAGGCGTCCGGCGCGGCCAATGCGAGGTTGTCCCGCAACGAGCCCGCCAGGATCGGGGTCTCCTGCTCGACATAGCCGATCCGGCGGCGGATCTCGCTGCGCCGGAGTTCGGCGGCATCGACGCCGTCGACGAGCAGCCGGCCACCGGTCAGGTCGTAGAGCCGCGCGACGAGCGCGAGCAGCGTCGACTTCCCGGCACCGGACGGACCCACCAGGGCGGTCATCCGGCCGGTGGGCACCGCAAAGGTCACCTCGCGCAGCACCGCGGTGCCGTCGGGATAGTCGAAGCTCGCGTGATCCAGCGCCACCCGGGGCGCGCTCGCGATCGGGCCGCTGGATGGTGCTCGCTCCGGACCGTCGTCCTCGGGCGCCAACGCCAGCACTTCCTCGATGCGGGTCATCGCGCCGAGACCCATCTGCAGCTGGGTGAAAGCACTCATCAGCCCGCCGAGCGGCATGACCAGCAGGAACACGTACAGGATGAACGACACCAGGTCGGCGACCCCGATCGCGCCACTGGCCACCCGGTACCCGCCGACGCCGAGCACCGCGACAAACGCCCCCTGGACGGCGAAGCCGACCAGCGGCCACGCCGTCGCCTCCATCCGAACGGCGCGGACGCTGGCCTGGTACGCCGCCCGCGCGCTGGCCGCCACCGCGGCATCCTCCCGCTCGGTGGCGCCCGCAACCCGGATGGTGCGCACCGCGGCCAGCACCCGGGAGACCGCGGAACTCATGTCACCGACCGCCTGTTGGGATGCGAGCGTGAAACCCTTGATGCGCACCGCCACGACCACGCCCGCGGTCACTCCGACCGCGACCGACGCCATGGTCACCATCAACAGCACCCAGTCGACCACGGCCATCGCAATCGTCGCGCCGACCACCGTGAGCACCGACGCCGCGGCGTCCACCAACCCCCCGCTGACCACCATGCGCAGCAACGTCGTGTCGGTGCCGACGCGGGCGAGCAGGTCCCCGCTGCGCCGCCGGTCGTACTCGGCGATCGGCAGCCGCAACAGCCGGGCGGTCAACGACATCCGGGTGCCGAGCACCACGCTCTCAGCGGTCCGGCCGAGCAGGTACTGCTGCACTGCGGACAGCAACGATGTGACGATCAGCATGCCCACCAGCAACACGACGATGCCGCCGAGCGGGTCTCCGACCTGGACTGCACTGATCACCCGGCTGACCAGCAACGGTTGGGCGAGTGCGGTGGCAGCGGCCACCAGTGACAGCCCTGCCGCGATCAGCAGCGGTGTCTTGCGCTCGGCGAGCAGCGGCCACAGCGTACGGATGCCGGCCACTGTGATCGGCGCGGGAGCGGGCTTGCCCGCTCGAAGACCGGCCATGTCCGGTGGCGCGGGGGCCGTCGCGGTGGCCGAGCCGGGCTGGTCGTTCATGGCGCCACGGTACGTGCGGAAGGTACCGGCGCTGATGAGCCACCGGCCGGTCGGGTCCCGCTAGGTGTGACAGGCGTCGCCGTGCTCACCCGGCGGTGGCGCGGCGTCCAACGAGGGGTTCCGGTCGAAGAAGCCGGACGGCTTGAGCCAGAAGGACACGGCGTCGACGGCCATGATCGGCCATTCCTCGGGACGGGTGATGTGGTGGATGCCGAAGACGTACCACAGCACGACGTCGGCGTTCTCCAGCGGCGCGTCGTCCTTGACCCATTCGCTGATGCCCGCGTCGACCGACGACTGGGTCGGGTATGCGCCGGCCGGCCAGCGCTCGTCCGCGTCGTTCGCGGTCACCCACAGCGAGTGCCCGATGACCGGTGCGCGGAGGTACTGCGGCGTCGACGGATCCATCATCGCCGGGAAGCAGGAGCCCGGAACGAGCTTGTACGCGACGTTGGTACCGAACTTGTTGACCTTGTTCGGGTTGACCACCTTCCAACTGCGCTGGGTCCCCCAGTCGTAGTCCCGCCCGGACTCCGCCTCTGAGCGGACCGGGGTCGACCGGGTGATCAGGGCCAGGCCGTACGGGTTGTCCGCGGACAGGGGCGGCGCGACCGAGTCGACCTCCACCACCGTGTTGGCGTCACCGTCCACGTCGAGGTCGAGCCTGGCGACCAGGAAGTGCTGGTGGAACGGGGCGTAGGTGTTCGTGTCGACAACCGTTCCGTAGGGCGGCGCCTCGCCGCCGGCCGGGAACGGCGTGGTCACCATCAAACCCGTGGCGCGGACCTCGCACTCGATGTTGCCGTCCTGGTAGAAGCGCCAGTAGATCAGGTACTCGTAATTGGCGACGGTCGCGTGGCTGGAGACCACCATTCTCCGCTGCCGGCGGACCTCGGCACCGGTTCGGGAGTCGACGTGCTTCCACAGCACCCCGTTGTCCTCCTCATGGAGGCAGATCGCGTTCGGGATCTCGTAGGGCTCACCCTTCGTGTCGTGCAGAGTCGCATCCACGTAGGCGATCTCGCCGAGGCAGTCGCACCCGAGTTCCAGCGAGGTGGTCATGAAGCCAAGGCCCCACTCGCCGATGTCATAGGCGGTCCGACGGTAGTGGTCGAACGTCGGATCGCGATAGGGAACCACCATCTCGGCGAACGACAGGCGGTACGCGACATCACGCACGGTACCGCCGTCGTCGAAGGTGATCTGGTAGAGAACGGGCCCCTCGCGATAGTTGAACCCTAGCCGCATCGTCCAGTTCTGCCACTTCAGCTCACCGTCTACGACGGTGAAGGAGCTGCCTTCCGGCTGGCTGACCTGCAACGGCTTCAGGTCGGTGCGAACGGTGGTGCCCCGGACGGCCGGTGCGTACTCGGCGTCCACCGCGGGACGGCCGTAGTCGTGGTGGTCCTCGATCTCCAACAGCTCCAGTGTGTTCACATCGACGAGCAGCTTCAACCCGGAAATTGGGTGGGCGTAAGGGTTTCCGTCCGGGGTCTCCCGAGCCCAGAGGTCACACCAGCCCAACCGGCGGTGCCGATGCTGCTCCGGCATCAGGGCCTTGCCGTAGGTCCACACGTCGATGAGCACCAGGCTCATGTCGGTGAAGCCGCGGGCCGCCAGCCTGGCGATAACCTCGGGGTGCTGCCGCAACGTGTCGTCGACATCGTGGAACTCGTCGACGGTGAAGTTCGGGGTGACGTCCGGGATGTGCTCGAACGAGACCAGCGAGTCGGCGGTGAGATCCACTGTCGCCTCGTATGTCTTGTTGTCCTCGCGGTTGAAGACGACGGCAAAAGCGGTGCGCTGCAGAGCGTCTCCCTGCTGCCACGCCTTCACGACGCGCTTGGGGGGTTCCTTCAGCTCGATGGATGCGAACCTGAACGTGTCGCTGACCCGGCCTTCCCGACGCAGTAGCGCAGCGGTCTGGCGGAACTCGGCCGAGGTCAACGGTGCCAGTGGGTGCGTCATCCTCGGGATGCCTCCGTCCGATTGGCCCGGTCCGGGTGTTCATGTACAAGTACGGACCGTCATGGGATGATACGCCGGGAGGACATGATGAGCGGTCGACGAAGCCCGGTCTTCAAAGTGTTCGGATCGAGGCAGCTGAAGGGCATCTCGGACATCCGGACCTTCTTCCGAACCAACGAGCAACCGGTCTTCTTCATCGGCCCGACGGCCTTCAACCTCCTCGGCATCGACCGGTGGGTGCGCAACTTCCAGTACGTCGTGTACTACGACTCGTGGGACTCCGGCCACGCGCGGGTGTTCACCCCCGCGACCAAGCCGTACGTCGAGTTCGGCAGCAGCGAGGAGATCAACAACTACCTCCTGCGCGACGCCGAGGTGCAGAAGTTCATGGAGACCCGTTGTGCCGCAGCAGGCGTGCGTCCGATGGTGGCGATGGTGTTCTTCGACGAGGAGACCGAGGAGATCTGCCGGGAGCTCGACTACACACTGATCCTGCCGCCCGATTCGCTGCGTCGACGCCTGGACTCGAAGATCGTCACGACCAGACTCGGCGAAGAGGCCGGTGCACCGTCGGTCCCGAACGTGTTGGGATCGGCCGACACCTACGGCGAACTGGTCGCGCTGGCTGCCGGGGCCGAACTCGGATCGGACCTGGTGGTGCAGACCCCGTACGGCGACTCGGGCAAGACGACGTTCTTCATCGCCTCCGAGGCCGACTGGGACCGGGACAGCGAGAACATCGTCGGCGAAGAGCTGAAGGTGATGAAGCGGATCAACAATCACGCGGTCGCGGTGGAGGCGGTCAACACCCGGCACGGAACGGTGGTGGGCCCGTTCATGACGGACCTGACCGGCTATCCGGAGCTGACCCCTTACCGCGGCGGATGGTGTGGGAACGACCTGTTCCCCGAGGCACTGACGGAGGTCCAGCGCGCGACCGCGATCCGACACGTCCAACGGCTCGGCGAGCGGCTCCGCAAGGAGGGATACACCGGATTCTTCGAGGTCGACGTCCTCGTCGACCTCGACTCCGACGAGGTCTACCTGGGTGAGTTGAATCCGCGCATCTCGGGTGCGTCGTCGATGACCAACGTGACCGCCGGAGCGTACGCGGACATCCCGCTGTTCCTGTTCCACCTGCTGGAGTTCATGAACGTCGACTACGCGGTCGATGTCGACGAGATCAACGAGCGCTGGCGCGAGTTGGCGGCGGTCGACGTGTGGGCCCAGCTGATCATGAAAGAGCCGAACGACTCGGTGGAGCGCATTCTCGCCGCCCCGCGGACCGGCACCTACCGGCTCGACGAGGACGGCGAGCTGACCTTCGTGCGCGTCAGCAACGATTGGCACGAGGTCACGCACGAGGACGAGTGCTTCTACCTGCGGGTGTACGCGCCCGGCGACTACCGCTTCAAGGGTGCCGACCTCGGCATCCTGGTGACCAAGGGCCGCATGCAGACGTCGGACGGCCTGACGAAGCGTTGCCGGGACTACATCACCGGAATTCGCGAGATCTACCGCAGCGAACCGCTGGCGCAGCCGCCGACGGTGGTTCCCATCGGCTATGTCAAGTAAGTAGTCCCGGCTCCAGAGACGAGAGAGTGCCCATGTCCGAGAAGCAGACGTTCCACAACATCATCGACGGGGAGGTCCAGCACGCGGCCGACGGCGCGGCGATGGACATCATCAATCCGTCGACCGGCGAGGTGTACGCGACCGCACCCAACTCCTCCCCGGTGGACGTCGACCTGGCGTTCCAGGCCGCCGGCAGGGCGTTCGAGAAGTGGCGCTGGTCGACCCCCAGCGAGCGCCAGCGAGCGCTGCTCAGGCTCGCAGACCTGATCGAATCCAACGCCGAGGAACTGGTCGCGATCGAGAGCGAGAACACCGGCAAGCCGGTGGCTCTGACCATGACCGACGAGATCCCGCCGATGGTCGACCAGATCCGGTTCTTCGCCGGCGCTGCCCGCGTGCTGGAGGGGAAGGCATCCGGCGAGTACATGCGCGGCTTCACGTCCTCGATCCGGCGGGAGCCGGTCGGTCCGGTCGGCCAGGTCGCCCCCTGGAACTACCCGATGATGATGTCGGTGTGGAAGTTCGCGCCGGCCCTCGCGGCCGGAAACACCGTGGTGCTCAAGCCGTCTGACACCACGCCGGCGTCGTCGTACTGGATGGTCGAGCGGATGCAGGAAATCTTCCCGCCCGGCGTCTGCAACCTGGTGTGCGGTGACCGGGACACCGGCGCGGCCCTGACGGCGCACCCGATTCCGCAGCTGGTGTCCATCACCGGCTCGACCCGGGCCGGAATCGCGGTGGCGACGGCGGCGGCAAAGGACCTCAAGCGGGCCCACCTCGAGCTCGGCGGCAAGGCGCCGGTGGTCGTGTTCGACGACGTCGACATCGAGGCGGCGGTCGAGGGCATCACGGTCGCGGGCTACTTCAACGCCGGTCAGGACTGCACCGCGGCGACCCGGTTGATCGTCCAGGACGGTGTCTACGACGAGTTCCTCGCCGCGCTGACCGAGAAGGTCAAGCAGACCCGGACCGGGTACGACCCGTCCGACGAGGACATTCTGTACGGGCCGATCAACAACGCCAACCAGCTCCGACACGTTAGCGGACTGGTCAGCCGGGCGCCCGACCACGCCCGGGTGCTCGCCGGCGGCCGGCAGCAGGGCGAGGTGGGCTACTTCTACGAACCGACGCTGATCGCCGACCTCGCGCAGGACGACGAGCTGGTGCAGACCGAGATCTTCGGGCCGGTTCTCACCGCCCAGCGGTTCACCGACGAGGACCAGGCGCTGACCTTCGCCAACGGAAGCGAGTACGCCCTGGCGTCCTCCGTCTGGACGTCGAACGTCGGAACGGCGGCCAGGATGGCCGCCCGGTTGGACTTCGGCTGCGTCTGGATCAACACCCACATCCCGCTCGTGGGCGAGATGCCGCACGGCGGATTCAAGCACTCCGGATACGGCAAGGACCTGTCGATGTACGGGTTCGAGGACTACACCCGCATCAAGCACGTCATGCACTACCACGGTTTCGAGGGCTGACCGCAGGCGGGTCGCAGGCGGCGCTGGTCAGCCCAAGCCGCGGTCTCGCCCCTCCACGACGCCGACCGGGCCGCCGTGCCCGGTCCGGACGTCGGACGTCCCGGTCAGGCCGGCCAGCTCCCGCCCGGCGGCGACGAACGCGCGGATGGTGTCCAGCAGGAACGAGGGCTCCTGGGCGGTCGGCCAGGACGACATCTTCACCGCCACCGTGCGGGTGGCCGGATCCACCAGCACGAGCTGGCCGTGGATGCCCAGGCACAGCTGGAGATCTCCGAGTGGCCCAGGGACGAACCAGAATTGGTTGCGGTACCACCCGCCGGTCAGAAACGGCTCGGACTCCGATGCGGCGAAGGCCGCCCTGATGTCGGGGTCCAGCGAACGGGCCTGGCGGAGCCACTGCGACGGCACGATCGGGGTCCCGCGGAGTCGACCGTCGTCCAGGAGCAGCTGGCCGAACCGCGCCATGTCGCGCGCCCGGGCCGACAGGCCGCCGTCGTGGATCGCCGATCCGACGCCGTCACAGGTGATCTCGGCGTCGAACTCGGCGCCCATCGGTTGCCACAACAGCAGCGAGATGAGGTCGGCCATGCGGGCTCCGGCGGCCCGCTCGCACACCCAGCCGAGCATGTCCGTGTCCGCCGAACGGTAGACGAACCGGCCGCCGTGCTCGGTGCTCGTGCCCAGCGTGGACAGGTACGTGTACATCCCGCCCGCCGCGTCACCGTCGATACCGGGCCGCCACCCCATGTACCGCTCCATCACCCTGACTTCGGCGTCCGGGTCGGTGTACTCCTCGCTGAAGGCGACACCGCTGCGCATGTCGAGCAGGTTCCGCACGGTGGCACCGGCGTAGCCGGAAGGGGCGATCTCCGCAACGTAGGTGCTGACCTGCTCGTCCGGGTCGAGGAGGCCCTGCTCGACCAGGATGCCCGCGACGCATCCGACCACCGACTTGGACACCGACATCAGCAGATGCGGTGTGTCTTCGGTCATTCCGTCGTAGTACCGCTCGTAGACGAGCAGACCGTCGTGCAGGACGACGACCGCGTCGGTCCAGGTCTCGCCGAGGACGTCGGCGACAGTCGTGGTGCGGCCGTCGAGCCGAGTGACGGCGATGTCGTCGAGATCGACCGGATGTGGGTGCTGCCGCAGGACATGCACAGGTCCGGGACCGCGCGCGATCCGCTGGGTCGGGATCACCTCTCGCAGATGCTGGAACGACCATCGGTTGAACGGGGGGTCCTGCCAGTTGGTCAGCGTCACCAACGACTCGTCGGTGGGCGGAAAGCCGGCCATCAGCGGCTCTAGCGACATGCAAAGAATCTACCCCGAAAGCGTTTTCGTCATGTCCGATCGCATGGCCCCGGCTCGGTTCCGGCTTCGACCGCGGCCAGTGCGCTCCGGACGTAGAGTGTGGGTGCTCGCGCCCGGGCGGCGTCGTCGCTTCCTCGACATCGATCCGGAAGCCGACGATGCGAATCCCGATCCAACGGCTGGGAGGTGCCGTCGTGCCCGCAGCAGACCCCTCATCGGACCCGAACGTGTCGGTCAACGACAACGTCGGTCTACCGACCTTCAGTTCGCGCGACTGGGTCGCGACCGCGGCCGAGTTGGCCGACCGCCGCCCGGACGTCGCCATCGTGGGTGCTCCGTTCGACATCAACACGACGTACCGCGCGGGGGCCCGCTTCGGTCCTCGGGCGCTGCGGGCGACCGCGTACGACCCCGGCTCCTACCATCTCGACCTCGGCGTGGAGCTCTTCCAGTGGCTGGACGTGGTCGACGCCGGCGATGCCTACTGCCCGCACGGCCAGTCCGCACGCTCGCACCGCAACATCGAGGACAAGGTCAGCGACGTGCTGCGGGCGGATGCCTTTCCGGTGATCCTCGGCGGCGACCACTCCATCACCTACCCGGCCGCGACCGCGCTCGCCTGCCGGTACGGGTGGGGCAAGGTGGGGCTGCTGCACTTCGACGCGCACGCGGACGCCGCCGACAGCATCGAGGGCAATCTCCACTCCCACGGCACGCCGATGCGGCGGCTGATCGAATCGGGCGCCATCCGCGGGCGCAATTTCGTCCAGGTCGGGCTGCGCGGATACTGGCCGCCGCCAGCGGTTTTCGACTGGATGCGGGACCAGGAGATGACCTGGCACCTGATGAACGACGTCTGGGACCGCGGGATGCGCCCGGTGATCGCCGACGCCATCGCGCGCGCGGCAGACGGCTGCGACTGGCTCTACCTCTCCGTCGACATCGACGTGCTGGATCCGGGGTTCGCGCCCGGCACCGGCACGCCGGAACCGGGCGGCATGACCCCCGCCGACCTGTTGCGTGCGGTGCGGTTCATCGCCGCGGAGACCCCGCTGGTGGCCCTCGACGTCGTCGAGGTGTCGCCGCCGTACGACCTCTCCGACAACACCGTGAACAACGCCCATCGCGTCGTGCTCGAGGTGCTCGGCTCGCTGGCGAACAAGAAGCGCGCGCGGGCCGGCGGCGACGTGACCAGGCCGGGCTCCGCCCCCGACCCGGCGACGCTCCGCTATCCGGTGCGGCCCGAGAGTTGGTCCCGTCCGGACGGTTCGGGAAACACCTACACCGACGCCGACCAGCACGTGCAGGGCGACCGCGCGGACCACACCTGACGGTTCAGTCGATGATCAGGACCGGCGTGTCCTTGCGCAGGGTCTCACCCCGGAAGTACGCCGGTGACTTCGCCCGCCAGATGATCATGAACACGAGCCCGAGCAGGATGAGGCCGAGGCCGAGGATCAGCACCAGACCGACCCCGCCGATGCTGGCACCGCTGCCGTAGTCGGGAGACGCGCTGTCCCGAAGGGTGACCACCAGGACGCCGAACAAGCCGAGCCCACCGAGCAGCGGGAACAGTAGCTTGAACACGAAGCTGGTGACGTTCGCGAACAGCTCCTTGCGGAAGTACCAGATGCACGCGAATGCGGTGAGCCCGTAGTAGAAGCAGATCATGATGCCCAGCGAATAGATCGTGTCGGTCAGGACGTTCTCACTGGCGAAGGTCAGGATTCCGTAGAAGAGACCCGAGCCGACGCCGGCCACCACCGTCGCGTAGGAGGGTGTCAGGTAGCGCGGATGGATCGTGGCGAACCTGGGCGGCAGGGCCTTGTAGGCGGCCATGCCGAGCATGGTCCGCGAGGTCGGCAGGAAGGTCGTGATCAGGCTCGCCGCACTCGAGGCAAGCACGGCGAGGAACAGCAGCAGATTCCACGGCTCACCCATGATCGGCCCGGCCAACGCCCCGAAGACGTTGTCCTGGGTGTCCGGGTTGCCCAGACCCAGGCCCTCCTCTCCGACACCGGCGTACATCTGGGTGGCCGTCGCGACGATCAGGTAGGTCAGCAGGATCGACAGCACCGTCAGGATCGCGGCCCGACCGGGCGTCTTGTCGGCGTCCTTGGACTCCTCGTTGACCGTCAGGCAGGTGTCCCAGCCCCAGAACGCGAAGATCGACCCGGACAGGCCCGCAATGAACGCCGACATGGTCAGACCGGACGGGCTGAACCAGTCCCAGGTGAAGGCGATGCCGGTCTCCGACGATCCCGACTTTGCAAACGCCATAATCGCGAAGACGAGCAGCACGACCATTTGGAACCCGACCAGGATGAACTGCACCTTCTCGGTGGTGGTGATGCCGCGATAGGCGACCCAGGTGGCGATCGCCAGGAATGCGGCAACGGTCAGCACATTGACGAACTTGTTCTCCCAGAGCGACCCGACGTCGTCGTTGTCGAAGACCTGCCCGAAGAACTGGTAGAAGAACTGGACCGCGACGCCGGCCAGATTGGACAGCACGATCACGGTGGCCAGGATGGCCGCCCACCCGCCGATCCAGCCCACATACGGCCCGAATGCCTTGGTGGTCCAGGTGAACGAGGTGCCGCAGTCGGGTGCCACCTTGTTGAGCTCGCGGTAGGCGTAGGCGGCGAAGAACATCGGCAGGAATCCGGCGATGATCACCACCGCCATCTTCTCGCCGGTCTCGGCGACCAGGATGCCGAGTGTGGCGGTCAGCGCGTAGGCCGGGGCGACCGATGAGATCCCGAGGACCACGCTGCCCAGGACGCCGACCGAATCGTGCGACAGTCCTTTGTCTTGCAGGTCTTGTTCCGCAACGTGGTGCGGGTCGTGCGCCTCGATTCCCATCGTCGCCTCGCCGGGTCGGAGTTGGCGTACTGCTGTCGAGCGGCCACAGCGTACCGCTGAAAGCCGCTGTCAGCAGCGCCGAAATGGCTTTCGATCAAAGGCGCACGGGACGCGGGCGAGTTGTGGCTGAATGTCGACGAATCGAAGCCAAGAAATCCTCGTCTTGTTCACCGCGGACGCGAAATGCTGGACACCGCACTCCTGCGGCGCGCGGACGTTCAATCGACGCCGGGGTTGCCGGTCGAGCTGAGGAGTCCCGCCGCCGGGCACGTGTCGGTGCGAATCGGCGGCCGGCGCCTGGCTCTACCCTGTCGTCGTGGCTTACCACCGATATGTGGCGTTGGGTGACTCGTTCACCGAGGGCGTGGGTGATCCGGACGGGGACCGGCCGAACGGTGTGCGCGGCTGGGCCGACCGCGTCGCCGAAGTCCTGAGCGGACAGACCGACGACTTCACCTACGCCAACCTGGCCATCCGCGGCCGCAAGCTCGGCCAGGTGATCGCCGAGCAGGTCGAACCGGCCGTCGCCCTCGAGCCGGATCTGATCAGCCTGTACGCCGGGGCCAACGACGTGCTGCGCCCACGGGTCGACATCGACCGCCTGATCGCGATCTACGACGCCGGCATCGCCCGGCTGGTCACGACCGGTGCCCGGTTGATCCTGTTCACCGCCTACGACACCGGCGGCCCGAACGCGGCCGGCATCTTCGGGGCCCTGCGCGGGCGGTTCGCGATCTACAACGAGCTGGTCCGTGAGGTGGCCGACCGGCACGATGCGACCCTGGTCGACTTCTGGCGGATGCGCGACCTCGACGACCCGCGGTTGTGGGCCGCCGACCGGCTGCACCTGTCCAGCGCCGGCCACCAGCGGGTGGCCATCGCCGTGCTGGACGCCCTCGGCATCCGACACGAGTTGCTGCCCGCCGAGCTGGATCCGCTGCCCACACTGTCCGCCCGGGACCGGCGGGCGGCCGACCTTGCTTGGGCGAGAACGTATCTCGGCCCGTGGGTGCGGCGTCGCCTGACCGGTACCTCCTCCGGCGACAACCTCTCGCCGCGCCGGCCGGTGCCCGCTCCGTTGAACAGCTGAGCCGCCGGGTCGCCGTCGGCCGAACGCCACTACAGCGTGTCTCCCAACCTCGTTGGTTGACACGCTTCCGCTAGCGTCCGAAGCGCCTCGGCAAGCCTCGGCGACTAGGAGGCTCCTGAAAAACGTCGATTCGGGCGGGTGTGGGGCGCGCGCCGGGGTCTCAATAGGCGTTCTGGCCGCGGGTCACAACCGTGGTTGGACAACGAGCTCGCCCGGCGCGCGTGTTCGAGTGTGCAACCGGTCGCTGCTGTCGGGCAAGTGTCACCCACCAGGTCGCCCTGGGGTCAGGCAAGTGCCCATCCGGTTGTGGTGCGGGTCAGGCCGATAGTGAGCAGCCGCCGCAGGTTCAGCCCGGCGACGCGGTGGTGCAACCACTGGTCGTTCTTGGCGACGCGCGGTAGCGGACCTTCCTGTTGCTGCGGGTGAGCCAGGCGATTGACCGCTCGACCATCGGCCGGTGTTGCCGGTAGACCTGTTGGAAATCAACGGTTTCCGCCTGCCGCCGGGCCGCGCGGAGCAGTGGTTCGCGGTCGTGCAGCACCAGTTTCCGACCCCGGCTGCTGGTCGTGCACAGGCTCCGCAGCGCACAGCCCACGCATGCCGCGCCGAAAGTCACCCGCCGGCGGCTGGTCACCGGCCGGGTCAGGCCGTTCGGGCAGGTCACCGTCGAGTCGGCATCGTTGATGGTGAAGTCGTCCAGGGTGAACCCGCCGGGCACCGCGGGCCGCAGCGGGATCGGTTTGATCACCACCCGGTGGCCCGCCTCGGCCAGCTCGGCGCGGGCCGCGCCGGAGCCGTACGCCGAGTCCGCGAGGACCTCCACCGGCGCGGCTTCGTCGGCGAGCAGACCCGGCCCGACCTCGGCGTCACCGGACAGCGGGCCGCTCGCCTTGGTCAGCGTGCAGTCGGTGATCAGGCCGGTGTCGGGTTCGACCGCGATGTGCGCCTTGAACCCGTCCTGTCGACGGTGGACGGTCTTGTGGGCGTGCCTGGCGTCGGGGTCGATGACCGAGATCACCCGGTCCGGGGCGACCCGGTCGGCGATGCGCCACCGCCCGTCGGTGCCGTCGGAACCTTCCACCGGCTCCACGTCCTGCCCGGCGACCAACGCCAACAACGCCACCGCATCAGCGGCTTTCGGGTCGAGTTCCTGGTCCGGCAGATACCCCAGCAACCGGTGCGCGTCGCCGACCAGCGCGTCCACCAACGCGTCGCGGGCGGCCGGGTCGTTCCACGCGATCACCGGCTTGCCCGGGTCGTCGTAGTCATGCGCCGAGCAATGCTGGGCGATCACCGCGCCGGCGCCGGGCACGTCGCGACGGACCCGGCGGACAGCGGCGATCAACTGGATCACGGTGTCCTGGGTGGCCACCGCGTCGTCCAGGATCGTCGAGTCCAATGCCCGGCGGGTCTTGCCGGTCAACACCCGGTCTGCGCCACCACGGCCTTCACCGCGTCGAAGATCCGGTTCGGCCGCTCCGAGCCGGCCAGCCGCCGCCGCCAATACGTCAACGTCGTCGGATGGAACGCCCCGGCGCCGACCGGCACCCCGCAGGCGGCCTTCCACCGCAGATCGAAGGTGACCGCATCGACCGTCTCACTGTCCGACAAGCCCTGCAGCGCCTGCAACATGATCACCGTGGCCATCACGTCCGCCGGCACCGACGGCCGCCCCGACGACGACGGGAACAGATCCGCGAACATCCCGTCCGGGAACAACTCCCGCCGATGCGCCGCCAAGAACGCGAACACACTGCCCGGCTTCAACAGATGCCCGGCCACCGACTCCACATCCAACAAATCCCGCTGATCCTGCGATCGACCCTGCACCACCCAAGGATCTCAAGACCGACAGCGCCCGCCCCGGACCGACGCGTTATTCAGGGGCCTCCTAGATGACTGATTCCAAGGGGTCAGTGGTCGTAGGCGATCAGGGAGCGCTTGACCGGGGCTCCGGTCGCGTCGTTGTGCCACACGACGGCGGTGAGTGCGAGTAGGCGTTGCCAGATCCTTGTGAGCACGCCTGTGCGGGTTCGTCCGCCGTGTTGCTCGAGGTCGAGTTGTCCTTTGAAGGTGTCGAACACCGATTCGACGGTTTGCCGCAGTGGCTTGAACAGTGCCTCACCAGGACGGATGGGTTCGCCCTTGCGGGTGGGCCGCAGCAGCGCGATACCGGCTGCTGTCAGGGTGGTTTCGAAGTCGCGGCCGTAGTAGTTCTTGTCGGCGATCAGGGTGGTGCCGGCAATCTGATCGGTCAGGTCGGTGTCGTCGAGCATGCCGAGCAGGACCTGCCGTTCGTCGGCCTTGGCGCCGGCAACCGCGGCCGCGATCGGCAGCCCGTGCAGGGTGCACACCAGATGCAGCCGCAGTCCCCAGAAGTAGCGACTGTGGGAGCCGCAGTAGCCGTACTCGGCGAAGCCGACCAGCTCCGACCGCTTGGCGGTCTCCCGGGACCGCCGCATTCGACCGGTGTGGAGTCGGCGACCCAGACGTCGTCGCTGAACACGCTGGTCCGCGTCCCCAGCGCTCGGATCAGCCAGCTCAGCGTGCCGACCAGCTTGCGGAGCCGCTTGTTGTAGCCGGGCTGGCCAGGCAGGTACGGGAACAGCGCCCGCAGATGGGCGCGGCCGAGCCGCAACCAGCGGGCCTCGCTGGTGAACCCGAGAAGGGCCTGTGCCACAGCCAGTGTCACCACTTCGGCGTCGCTGATGCGAGGCGCGATACCGACCGCCGGTCGCCACGGCACCCGTTCCGGGTGGCTCTTCAACAGGTCATCGACCTGCACGTACAGTGCGATCACGAGGGTGTCCAAATCGGCGTCCACGCGGGCCTCCTGCTCGACGTTTTGGGTGCAACGCCGATCTTGGACACCCTCACCCTCAAGTCACGTCAGCCACACCAGTCACACCAGCAACATCCCTTGGAATCAGTCATCCAGCGAGGCTCCGCCTCTGACCGCCCAGCGGCGGGCTGGTGATACCGGTCGGGTGTGGCCAGTCGTGGTGGTCATGGCGACGGTCACGGTGAACCAGCTTCTTGATGGTCATCTGGTGCTTGATCTGCAGTGTCTGGACCGGATCTACCTGAACGGGTACGTGCCGAACCTGCAGGTCGGCGGCCAGTGTGTCATTCATGACCAGGCATTTGGGGTACCGGATCCCGTCCCCGGCGATCATGGAGAAGATCGGCACCCGATTCCGTCAGGACGTCAAGCGGTTCGCCGATGAACACTCGATCCCGGTCGTGCGATTCGAACGGGACGACCGCAAGATCGACGCGATGCGCCCGCACCTGGACGCGCAGGCGGCCACGGGCCAGTCCGGAGTCGCTGCGATTGGGGTGGCCCAGGAGTTCCAGAACGTGTTCGCTGCCACCGGTCGACACACCTCGAACGGGATCCCCTGGTTCACCTTCAGCAAGGCCGACCGGCGGGTGACGTGCTTCTACTTCTACCTGTGGGACAACGACTTCGGGTCGGCGTTCATCAAGGTTTGCAGCTACTTCCCGTATCCGATCAAGGTGTGGGTCAACGGTCACGAGTGGGCCAAACGCCAAGCCACCGCCGCCGGCATCGGTTTTACCGCGCTGTCCAACGGGTTCGCCACCTGCAGCGAGCCGGCTGCCCTGCAGGAGATCTGCGAGCGGCTGGGGCCGGGCACCATCGAAGTGTTCTTCGAACGCTGGATGAGCCAACTACCGCTGCCGCTGACCGAACACGACCGCACCGACGGGTACTGGTGGGAACTGTCGATGCGGCAGGTTGAGGTGTCCCGCACCCTGGTCTTCGACGCACCCCGGCGGGCCCGCGCATTCTTCGAAGCACTCGTCACGGACAACCTGGACATCGGCCGCCCGGACAGCGTCGAGCTGATCTTCACCGGCCCGCGCCACCGCCGCGGACGCCGGGTCACCCTGGGCTGCACACCCCGGACCAGCGTGGTGACCCGGGACACCGAAGTCACCGTCAACGCCTTCTTCAAACACTCCCGGGTCAAGCAGTACCTCAAAGACGGGCGGGCCCTGCGCATCGAGACGGTGGTCAACTCACCCGACGACCTGCGCTGCCATCGTCGCCTGCAACACCTGGATCAGTTGCAGACCAACGCCCGTGCCGTCAACCGTCGCCTACTCGATACTGAACGAGTCGGGCAGGGTTGTGTCCTTGCGAGCCCAGCCTTTGAGCGGGTCGCGGTCCCCACGCTCACCGCGGACGGGAGGAGGGCCCCGGCCATGCGGTTCGGCGACCCTCGGGTCATGGCCCTGTTCGGCGCTCTATGTGTCAGCCTCAACGCCCTCGCCTTCACCAATCGGAGCCTGCGTGCCCAGGTGAGCCGGCTGCTCGGCGTGCCCTACACCGTGAACCAGATGAGCTACGACCTCGGTCGGCTACGACTCAACGGACTCATCGACCGCGTCACCAACACCAACACCTACGTGCTGACCGCCGACGGGCAACGAGTGGCGATCTTCTACACCAAGGTCCACAACCGGCTCCTGCGACCACTCCTGGCCGCACACCGGCCGCCCGCACCCGCGGAACTGCAAGCCGCTCTACGCACCATCGACCAGCACGTCAGCAGCTACATGCGCCAGGCACGCCTGCGAAAGGCCGCATGAAACTCAAGATCAACGTCAAAGAGTCGCGAACCAAGGAACGCTAGGCGTCGAACCGGACCGCCATCACCACCGACACCGAATCGCCGTCGGACAGGCCGAGCGGCCGGCGGACCGCGAGCTTGAGCGGTAGCAGGTAGCCGCCGTCCTTGGGGAACAGCGAGGTCGCGAAGGTGACGTCGCGGATCCGGGCCTCGACCGGGATCACGCCCCAGCCGTAGCTGGCCATCGCGGCGATCTCGCTGATGTCGGCACACTGTTGCTCCGGTACCGGCACGAAGTAGTACGGTGCCGGGCCGCGCCACTGCACCACCTGCCCGTCGAAAGCCAGTTCCATCCCGCCAGTCTGACCGACGCTCCCGACGGCGGCTGGGAACCGCCGGGCCGGACGCTGCGTATCGGAAGGCAACGATTCGCCTCCTTCCCGACCGGAGCCCGCAATGACGCCCGCCCGATCCGTCTCCCACGCGTTCGACGCCTCCTGGACCGGCCGGCCAGGCCGGCGGCACTCCCCCGAGATCCGCCGAGCGCTGCGGACGCTCGACGAACTGGCCGAATTGGCCGGCGGAGTGCTCGACGGCCTGCCGGGCGCCGCCGTGGCCTTCCGGCGCCGGCTGGCCGATTCACCGGCCGCCGACGACATGGTGCCGGCCGCCGGCACCTCCGAGCACCCGGACGATCCCTTCGCCGCCGAGCTGGCTCGGGTGTCGACCACCGTCCTGGCGGCCGGCGCTGCGCTGGATCTCACCGGCAGCAGGGCGGACGGCTGGACGGACCGCGCACACGCCGCCCTGCAGGCGCTGGCCCGAACCGTGCGCGCAGCCGTCGCGCCTTCGGCTCACGAGATCTCCATCCGTGCAGATGTTCTCGGTGCACACACCGTCGTCGAAGGCGAGCCGGAGTGGTCCCCGCGAGCCACCCGGAATGAGCTGGTCGCTGCGGTTGACGACGACCTGGTGGGGGTCGTCGCCGGCGTCAAACCGGGGTGCGTGTGCCGGCCGGTCGGTGCCGAGCAGCAGTTCCGTGCCGTCGCGGCGGCAAACCGCAGGATCCCTCAGCCGTTGCCGGCGGACGTCCGCCTACTGGTCGGCGCCGCCGATGCGACCGCGCACATCGTGAGCAGCGACACCACCGGCATCACGTTCCGGCTGCCGCCCGGGGCCCGCACTGGTTCCGTGGTACTGCGACGCGTTCCGCCGGGGGCGTCGTCGCCGACTCCGTTGCCGCCGGACGCTCTCGCTGCGATGTTCCCCGACGCCGTTCTCGTCCTGCTCGACCCGCCCGAGTTCAACACCCTGCGGATCGGTGACAGCCCGCTGGACCTGCGCGGCGACCGCCTGTACCGGGTGTCCACAAACGCTTGCGGCCCGGTCGAGATCGCCTGGGCGGTCAAGGATGCCGGCTCACCGAGGACGGACTGCGGAGAGGTCCGGGTCACCGTCACCGGCAACGGCAACCGGACAGTGGGTTCCGGTCCGGCCTCCGGCGCCGTGGCCGTGATGCCGGCCGACGGAGAGCGGTTCGCCATCACCGCGACCCGTTCCGCGGGCCGGTCCGGACCCTGCGCACAACGCAGCACGGTGCAGATCGAGCTGGACCGGGTGCGGACCATCCGCTTCGCGCTCTCGGATCCGAACCCGGGCCCGGTACTCGCCGGATCTGCGGTCCGAGCCACCGTCACCCTCTCCTGCCCGGCTCCGCCGGGCGGGCTCGACGTCGAGCTGGATCCGGCCAGAGCGGCGGACGTCCGGTTGCCCGCCGAGGTGCGGGTGCCGGCCGGGATGACCTCCGTCGAGTGCCTGATCGACGTGTCGAGCACCGCTCGTGGCAGCTTCGAGATTCGCGCCAAGGCCGCCGGGCACCGCAGCGGTGCGCTGACCTTGAACGTGCAACGTCGGGTGGCGATGAGCCTGTCGGGCGGCGGTGCCAAGGGCAGCTTCCAGGTTGGTGCCCTCCAGTACTTCCGGCAGCGGCGCTGGGACGAAGTGGAACCCGACATCGTCACCGCGACATCGGTCGGCAGCGTGAACGGGCTGGCGCTCGCCGAGGCGGGAAACGACGGTGTCGACCGGCTGCTCGGCGTGTGGCTGCAACTGCGCACCGAGAGCGACATGTTCGTCGAAAGTCAATGGGTCGTGCGGATCAAAGAGATCGTCACGGATCTGGTGGGCGACGATTTGGGCGACATCGCCGCCTCCGACATTCTCGAGAACCTCCTCGACGCCGGTGCGTCGCCGGGCACGATCATTCCCGGAATCCTGCTCGGCGGGCTGCTTCCCGGACTGCCCGCGATCGTCGGCAGCGGTATCGGCGGTGTGCTGGGCGCGCTGACCGGCGGGACCGCCGACGCCCTCGACAAGGTCGGTGAGCTGGTGGAACAGGTCAAGGGCATCAAGTACCTCTACTCTCTCGACCCCACCAGGCAACTGGTCCTGGCGAACGTCCGGTTCGACCGGATCGGTCAGGCCGGCGGGCGGATCCTGCGGATGGCCAGCGTGTGCCTGGAGGACGGTGCGGTGTACTACGCCACGGAGTCCGGTGATGTGATCAGCGGGCATGCTGCCGACCCGGACTACCGCGGCCGCGCGGTCGCGACCCACTGGCAGGCCCTGCTCGAGGGCGCGATGGCCTCGGCCGGTATCCCGGCGGTGTTCCCTTCGGTCCGGCAGCAGGTCATCGGCGGCGACGGCGTCCGGGTGTTGACGCTGGTGGACGGCGGTGTCCGCGAGGTGCTGCCGGTCCGGGCGGCGGCCGAGCTCGGCGCCCGCTTGATCGTGTCCATCTCCTGCCAGCCGAACCTGCCGGGGCGCGCCGAGTCGTTCTTCGGCGGCGAGGTGATCGAGAACTTCAACGACGCGAGCCTGGTCGACGTGGCGCTGCGGGCGGTCGGGCTGTCCACGCACGAGGTGAACCGGAACGAGGTCACCCCCGACTACGGCTTCGGGGACGAGGTCGACCGCGTGTTCGTGGTGCCGTCGTTCGAGGTGCACAGGACGCAGGAGATCCATCCGGGGAAGATCCTGGTGAACCTGGGGTACGGCTGGATGCGGGCGTTCGAGAACTATGCGCGGCATCGGGGCGCCGTCTCCGCGCTGGTCCACCAGCTGCTGATTGCCGGCAGCGACCGGATCACCGCGCTCCGACAGGAGATCCTCGGCCTGGAGGAGACCGTCCTGCGCGTGCTGGACGAGGACGGCAGCTACCGGACGGTCGGCGACACCACGCCGGCCCGTCCGATCGAGCGGTACGCCTTCGACGGGCCGGTGCTGCGCCGGATCCGCGAGCTCAAGCTGGAGGTCCGCGATCTGGTGGTGTCCCGGGTCGAGGGTTTCGGCAGCGAGTCGGTTCCGTTGCGCCTCGACGTCGGCAGCTACCGCAATCCGACGGCCGGCTGGTGGCTGCACTGGGAACGGCACCGCCCGGCGGTCGACGCCGCACTGCGCCGGTTCGCTCCCTGGACCCAGTTGGCGATCCGACACACGCTGACAGGCAACGGGTCCGTGCGACCGGTTCTCGAGACCGGCGCGGTGACGCCACCTGCCATCCCGACGGCCGTGAGTGCCGTGCTCGGCGACCAGAGCTGATCGCTGCGAGTTGCCTAACTGACGAAGATGCAGAAGGGATGACCCGCCGGGTCGGCGAAGACGAACAGTGGTTCGTCCGGATCATCGCGGTTGTCCAGGAGTTGATCGGCACCCAGGGCGAGGGCGCGTCCGCGTTGTCGCAGCAACTCGTCCAGATCGGGCACCGTCAGGTCCAGATGCAGCTGCATCGGCACCTCCGATGACGGCCACGTCGACCGGGGCAGTTCGTCGACCTGCTGGAATGCCAGCGCCCGCCGCCGGTCGGCGTCGGTCAGCACCAGCCAGTCGGCCAGGTCCTCTGCGCCGTCTCCGGGCGGCTCGTCACCGGCCCGGTACTGCAGCCCGAGAAGCTCCCGGTAGAACTCGGCGAGCCGGCGCACGTCCGTGGTGTCGAGCACGGTCTGCCGGAGTCGTGGATAGGTCGGCACGCGGCCAACCTATCAACGGCCGGGACCGTCCCGGTCAGGCCCGCACCAGGTCCAGCACGGTGATGTCCGCCGGTGCGCCCAGCCGGGCGACCGGTCCCCAGAAACGGCAGCCGTTGGTCACGAACACCTGCGTGTCGCCGAACGCGTAATAGCCGGACAGCGTCGGGTTGAGCGCGCCGACGATCCAGACACCGGGGTAGAACTGGCCGCCGTGGGTGTGGCCGGCGATCAGGAGATCGACCCCGTGGTCGATGGCGTCGTCGAGCACGGCCGGGTTGTGGCTCATCAGGATCACCGGCTGGCCCTGGATGCGGTCCCGCACCGCTCGTCCGACATCCGGTCCACGGCCCTGTTCCTCGCCCTGGATGTCGTGGGTGCCCGCCAACAGCAGGCCGCGCAGCTGCACGCCTTCGTTCGCGAGCACCCGGACGCCGATGCTCGGGAAGTAGGCGAGCCAGCTGTCGACGTCGAAGTAGAACTCGTGGTTGCCGGTGACGAAGAAGGTTCCGGCGGTCGACCGCAGGTCTGCCAGCGGCATCAGGTCCGCACCGAGTGCGGCCGCGCTGCCGTCACTGAAATCACCGGCCAGGCAGACGATGTCGGGATGCTGCTCGTTCACCAGGTCGACCATGCGCTGGCAGTCGGCGCGCCTGGTCAGGCTTCCGACGTGCAGGTCGGAGATCAGCGCGATCCGGGTGCCGACCGCCTCGTCGGGCAGCGATCGGATGGCGATGGTCTGCCGCCGGATCCGCGGTCGGCTCAGCGCGCCCACCATGCCGATGCCGGTGAGAGTCGCCCCGGCGGCAAGGATCCCGACGGCCAGTCCACGTTCGAGCGCGCCCCGGCGCGACAGCGTCACGGCGGGCGGTTGGGTCAGCGGCGGTGCGGGGCCGGCCACGATGCTGCCGCCGTCTTCGGCGTTGGCCGCGACGCGTCGGCGCTGCCGGCGGCGCTGCCACCAGCCGGCGAACCGGACCGGCTCGACCAGCAGCGCAACGCAACCGGTGAAGATCACGAACGCGTAGCCGATCCAGGCCGGCCAGCCCACCACCCGCTGGAAGCCGATCGGCAGCAGGAACTGGCTCAACAGCGCCAACGGCGCCGCGACGGCCACCAGCGCGAGGAACGCGGTGCCGAGCCGCCGCACGGCTGTGCCCCGCGTCGTGGTCTGCGCCACCAGCCGCCACCACAGGTACAGCCCGGCGCCGGCGAAGAAGGCCGCGTTCACCCACACCCACGCCGGGACAGCCACGACTGCGATCGTAGGGAGCGCCGATGGTCGGCGGTGGTCAGCGCGGCATGCGCTCCCGACACAATTCGTCGAGCCGGTCCCAGGCCGGGCGCCGGCTGGTGGCCAGCGAGGCCAGCAGCGCTTCCGTCGTGGTGTGCCCGGTCGTGCCCGGCCCGGCGAGCTCGGAGTCGCCGAGCCGGTCGAGCGCGTAGGCGATGATCGCATCGGCCAGCTCGACCAGCCGCGGATCGTCGACGCTCCACCCCGACGCCTGGTCGAATCCTCGATAGATCTCGACGAACCGGGCGTCGTCCAGCGCTGCCGCCTTTGCCTCGACCAATGTAGCGACCTGGTCCGGCGCGGCGGCGTGCAGCAGGATCCAGCCGTCCCGTTCGGCGACGACGGTGGATTCGCTGATTCCGAGCGCGCGTACCCGATCCAGATAGCGGATGACCTCCTGCGGCAGTACCAGGTGCTCGCCGGCGGCCAGCCCGGCTATCCGCCGCCGGCTGGCCTGCAGGTGCGCGATCCGCTGCTTCAGTTCGCGGTCCAGAACGCGCAGCGCCCGGTCGAACTCGGCTGGATCGGCGTCCAGCAACCCACGCACTCGGGCCAGTGGGACGCCGGCGTCGGCGAGGGTCCTGATCCGCAGCAGGTCGATGACCGCCTGGCCGTCGTACAGCCGGTATCCGGATGCGGTCCGCTCGGCTTCCGGCAACAGCCCGAGGTGGTGGTAGTGCCGGATCGCCCGCGGGGTGACGCCGACGAAGGATGCCAGCTGTCCGATGGTCAGCACCCGAGTCACGGTAGAACTGCGCGGCGGAACCCGGAACGCGCCCAGACGAAGCCGAAACCGGCCAATCCGAGACACCACGCCACCGCCAGTATCGCCGTGCCGCCCGACGCCGTGTTCGACAGCAGGCCGCGGAGCGTCTCGGTGATCGCCGTGTACGGCTGGTACACCGCGAACGTGCGCAGCACTGGTGGCATCGAGGCGGCCGGCACGAACGCGCTGCTCAGGAACGGCAGCAGCGACAGCGGCAGCACGATGTTGCTGGCCGACTCGGGGTTGGGCGCGCGGACCCCCAGCGCCACCGCGAGCCAGGTGATCGCCAGCGCCATCAGCGTGGTCAGGCCGACGACCCCAAGCCAGCCGAGAATCGAGGCGCCCGGACGGAATCCGATCACCATGGCCACACCGAGCACGACCACCGTGCCGACCACCGTCTGCAGCACGCTGCCGACGACATGGCCGACGAGGACTGCGCTGCGGGCCACCGGCATGGTCCGGAAGCGCGCGACGATGCCCTCGGTGAGGTCGGTGTTCACCGCGACGGCGGTGCCGACCGAACTCGCGGAGACCGCCAGCACCAGGATCCCCGGTGTGACGTACGCGAGATACGTCGACCGGTCGCCGCTTGACCCGAGGCCGGCGCCGAGCGTGCCGCCGAGCACGAACACGAACAGCAGCAGGAAGAATAGCGGCAGCAGCACCGCGCTGACCATCAACGCGGGATATCGGCGCGCGTGCAACAAGTTTCGTCGCACCATCGTGCGGCCGTCGCGGACTGCTTGGCTGGTCACGAGGTCACCGCCGAGGGCAGCCCGGTATCAGTCGGTCCGGTGGCCGAGTGGCCGGTGAGGGACAGGAACACGTCGTCGAGGTCCGCGGCCTGGACGGCGAGTCCGGCCGGTGCGATGCCGGCGGCGTCCAGCCGATGTAGCAGCGCCCTGATCCCGGCCAGATCGTCGCCGGCGATGGGCACGTCGAGCGTCCACGAGCCGACGTCGGCGGTCGCGTGCTCGAGCACGGCGGCCGCCGAGGTCATCTCGTCCTCGTCGGCGAAGCGGAAGCGCGCTCTTCCGCCGGGCACCAGAGCCTTCAGCTGGGCCGGGGTGCCCTGGGCGATGATCCGCCCGCCGTCCAGCACCGCGATCCGGTTCGCGAGCTGATCCGCCTCCTCGAGGTACTGGGTGGTGAGGAAGACGGTGACCCCGGCGGCCACCCGGTCGCGGACGATCTGCCAGAGTCGGCGGCGACTCCGCGGATCCAGTCCGGTGGTCGGTTCGTCGAGGAAGAGGACCCGCGGTTCGCCGACCAGCGTCATGGCGAGATCCAGCCGGCGTTTCATTCCACCCGAGAACGTCTGCACGACAGTGTGCTCCGCCTCGACCAGGTCGAAGGCCTCCAGCAGCTCGTCGGCTCGCCGGCGGCCGGCCGGACGGTCGAGGTGGAACAGGTCCGACATCAGGGCGAGGTTCTCACCGGCGGTGAGCAGCCGGTCGACGGCAGAGAACTGACCGGTGACGCCGATGTGCCGGCGCACCTCGCTCGCTGCCGTGCGGACGTCGAAGCCGGCCACCGAGGCGTCGCCGGCGTCGGCCGGCAGCAGCGTGGAGAGGATGTGCACGGTGGTCGACTTGCCCGCGCCGTTCGGCCCGAGGAGCGCGAACACGGTGCCGGCCGGGACGGAGAACGAAATACCGTCCAGCACGGTCTTCTCGGCGAAGCACTTGCGGAGCCGGCGGACTTCGACGGCGGGTGGATCAGCGGTCGGAGCGGTCATCGTGTCATCGTGCAAGGTTGACCCTGCGGCAAGGTCAACAGGCGGCGGCGGTCGGTCGATCTCCGGTGTCGCATCGGATGAAGCCGGCGGCAGTGCCGGCGGGATTCCGCTACGAGCGGACGAGCCGCGCGATCGCTTCGGACGCTTCCTGGATCTTCGCATCGGCCTGCGGGCCGCCCGCCGCGGCGGCGTCCACCACGCAGTGGCTCAGGTGCTCGTCGAGCAGGCCGAGCGCCACCGACTGCAGCGCCTTCGTCATGGCCGAGACCTGGGTCAGGATGTCGATGCAGTACTGCTCCTCCTCGACCATCCGCTGCAGCCCGCGAGCCTGGCCCTCGATCCGGCGCAGTCGTTTGAGGTAGTCGTCCTTGCGGTGGATGTATCCGCGCGACGCATGGCCGGTGTTGCGTTCCACGACTGCTCCGAATCGCCGCCGGATACCCAGGCTGGGTATCGTCCCCTGGTGTGCAGGATACCCCCGGGGAGTAACAACCCCGGTACGATCTCGCAGGTGAGCTCAGCGGTCCACGACCTGGTGCGGGAGGCGGAGGGCTATCGGCGCGAGCTGACCGCCTACTGCTACCGCATGCTCGGCTCGGCATCGGAGGCCGAGGACGCGGTGCAGGAGACCATGGTTCGCGCCTGGCGCGGAGCCGAGCAGTTCGCCGGCCGGGCAACGCTGCGCTCCTGGCTGTACCGGATCGCGACCAACCTTTGCATCGACATGGCGCGGGCGCCGCAGCGCCGCGCGTTGCCCATGGACCTGGGTGGACCGAGCAGCGTCGGCGAGCCGACCGACATCGGCGGGCCGCTGGAGTCGACCCGCTGGATCGAACCGGTGCACGACCCGAAGGTGCTGCCTGCCGACCCCGCCGAGACGGCGGTCCTGCGCGAATCCGTCCGGCTGGCCTTCGTCTGCGCGCTGGCCCGGCTGCCGGCGCAGCAGCGGGCCGTGCTGGTGCTGCGTGACGTCTTGCAGTGGTCGGCGGCCGAGGTCGCCGAGCTGCTGGACACCACCGTCGACGCGGTCACCAGCGCCCTTGCCAGAGCCCGGGCAACACTGCGGGCGGCGGACGCCGCGTCGTCTGGACGCCAACTCGACGACGGGGACCGAACCCTGCTGGACAGCTACGTCGCCGCGTTCGAGGCGTACGACGTGACCGCACTGGTCTGCCTGCTGCAGCAGGATGCGACGTTCACCATGCCTCCGTTCCCCTTCTGGCTGCGTGGCGCCGACCACATCGAGCAGTGGTGGGACGGGCCGGGCCGGGTGTGCGAGGGATCGCGTGTGCTGGTCACCCGGGCCAACGGCGGGCCGGCGGTTGCGGTGTACCACCCGGTCGGCGACGGCCGGTGGGACCCGTTCGCCATCCATGTGCTCGAGGTGCGGGATGACAGGATCGCCGGCATCTGCCACTTCCTCGACACGTCACTGTTCGCCGCATTCGACCTGCCGGAGCGGCTCACCACCTGATGGCGCCCGGTCGGATGCCGCGGTCGGTGTCGGGCGCGCGGCGTCCAGCCCGCAGAGCCGCATCAGGTCGGCCAGTTCGGCGGGCGCCTCGTCGACAACGAGCCGGCAACCATATCGGTGGGCGTCCAGCATCAGCCGGGCCAACTCGGCCAGCACCGACCGCGCCGACGCCCGGTGGCGCCAGCACAACCGGATCCGCTCGACCACAGCCTCGTCCGCGCGGCGCACGGACACGCGCACCTCGACGATCGGCGGCTTTCCAGCACAGTGGGATCCGAAGCTTGGAATTCACGTGACTTGAAGTCGCGGCC
>JADMIO010789763.1_pt1 | contig 32219 bp, 20 predicted proteins | sample 8958161 | NCBI WGS metagenome assembly JADMIO01 (sample SAMN16585339, study PRJNA669376) | soil metagenome | isolation source: Crop rotation soil | place: USA: Cullars Rotation, Alabama | collected 2011
CTTTCCGCCGTGAACGTCGCCACCAGGTCGTTCGTCTCCGCCACCCCGGGCGCCCCATACACCTGGTTTGTCACCAGCGTGAAGCTCGGCGCATCGTTCTTCGCCGACACCGTCAGCGCCAAAGTCACGCTCGCGTGCCCGCCGTCCGCGTCCGTCACCGTGAAGTCCAGGTACGCCTTCCCGTTCGCGTTGGCCAGCGGACTCACCGTCACCGTCCGGTTCGTCACGTCCACCGTGCTGATCACCACCCCGGTGTTCACGTCCACCAAGTCCGTGTTCGTCGTCCCCACCGTCAGCACCAGGTTCTCCGCCAAGGTCTCGATGTCGCCCACCGTGAACACATACGCCGTGCTCGTCCCGTCTTCCACCACGCTCAGCGGCGCCGCCCGCTTCTTCAGGGTCGGCGGGTCGTTCCGCGACGCCACTTCGATCGTGAACGTCTGCGTCGCCGACAGGTTCGTGCCCCCGTTGATCGTGCCGCCGCCGTCCTGCACCGCGATGTGCACCATCGTCGTCCCATACACGTTCTTGGCCGCCGTGTAGCTCAGCATCCGCGTCCCGTTCACCTTCGGCTGGCCCGTCGCCCCCGCGAACAGCGCCGGGTTCATCGCCGTCACCAGGTACTTCAGCGATTGCCCGCCCTCGTTGGTCGCCCCCTTCCACACCGTCGCCACGAAGTTCGATGCCTTCACCATCGCCGCCGGCAGCGGGTCTTCCAGCGACCGCACCACGTTGCTCGCCAGCGTGAAGCTCGGCTGGTCGTTCACCGGCAGGATCGTGATCGCCACCGTCGCCACCTTCGACGTCTTGAACTCGTCGTCCACCGTGAACCGGATCAGGTCCTTCCCGAACGCGTCCACCTTCGGCTGGTAGGTCAGCACCGGATACGCGGTCGTGTTCGTCAGCACCCCGTTCGTCGCCGTGAAATAACCGTTGGTCGGCCCGGACAGGATCGTGTAGTTCAGCGGTCCATACGTGCCCACCAGAGGCACGAGCAGGGCGTCATCCTCGCGCGTGATCAGCTTCGAGCTCTTCGCCAGCGGCGTGTAGTTGTTGATGAGCAGGCTCACGTTGTCGCTCAGGTAGTTGGCCACCACCGCGTCCACGCTCTTGTCTCCATCCAGGTCCGCCACCGCCACCGCCACCGGGTGGCTGCCCACCGCGTAGTGGCTCGACGGGTCGCCCCAGTAGAAGTTGAACGCCCCGCTGGCCGTGCCGTTGAACACTTCCACCGAGTCATCCCCTTCCAAGGTCACCACCAGGTCCACGTTCCCGTCCCGCGTGAAGTCCGCCGCCGCGATCGCGTGCGGTTCCAGGCCCGTGCTGAAGCCCACGCCGTAGCTCAACGGCGCGCTGAAGCCGGCGATGCCCAGGTTGGTCATCACCGTCACGTCATCCGAGCCGCCGTTGGCCACCGCGATGTCCAGCTTCTTGTCCTTGTTGAAGTCCGCCACCACGACACCCGCCGGATCCACGCCCACCGGGATGGTCGGCTGCACCGTGAACGTGCCGTTGCCCGCGCCGCGCAGCACCGTCACGCCGCCCACCGGCGCGCTCCAGCTCGAAACCACGATGTCCTGCTTGAGGTCGCCGTTCACGTCGCCCGCCGCGATCGCGCGCGGGGTCCCCGGCACCGTCACGCTCGCGCTGTTCAGCCAGCCCGTCGCGTAGTTGAGCCACACACCCACGTTGCCCGTGCCATCGTTGGCCAGGGCCAGGTCAATCCGCAGGTCCTTGTTGAAGTCTGCCGCCACCAGCCCGCGCGGGTTCGTGCCGCCCACCGGGAGGGTCGCGCTTACCGTGAACACGCCCGCGCCGTTGCCGCTCAGGATCGTGATGGTCGCGTCCCCGCTGTTGAGCACGGCGATGTCGCCCTTGCCGTCCTTGGTGAAGTCCGCCAGCACCACGGCGCTGGGGCCCGCGCCCACGTCAATCACGTTGCTCACCCAGAAGCCGCCCTTGCCGTTGCCGCCCAGGATGCTCAGCGTGTTGGAGCTCTGGTTGGCCACCGCGATGTCCAGCGTCGTGCCCAACGTCAGCTTGCCGATGGCCACGGCCGACGGACCGGTCCCGCCGGTCGTCAGGTTCACCGCCGGCGCGAAGGCGTAGGGCTTCACGTCGTCCACGTAGCTGTAGTCAACGGTGACCGTCGCCGGCGCAGAAGTGCTCACGCCGTCGTTGACTGCAAACTCGAAGTCATCCGGCCCGTTGAAGTTGGCAAGGTCATTGGGAATGTACTGATACAGCCCGCCACCCTGATCATTCAACGTGCCATAACGAGGCTGGCGCGTGATGATGACCGTCAGCGTATCATAAGGATCCGTGCCGCCGAGCGTGAGGGAGGCCGGAGCGCCTTCGACGCCAACCACGGCGCTGCCAGCCACAACCGGCAGGTAATTCAATTTGTTGGTCACCAAGGAACTGGTCACCATGCCATCGCGATTCGTGGCCACGCAATCATACACGCCTTCATTGGCCGCGCTGAAGCCAGTGATCGTGAAGGTGGAATTGGTCGCATCCGTGATCGGGTTGCCATCCTTGCGCCACTGATACTTCACGCCCAAGGCCGGGCCGCCATTGGCGATAAAGGTGCTGGAGACCGTGCCGCCCGGGAGCGGGTAATTGAAGGTCGGCGACACGTCCTGCACGATCACGGGGGGCTCAAAAATCACCATCGTGACGGACGAGGTGAGCGAACCCGCCACCGTATAAGTGACGGCGTCGTAGGTGCCTTCGTTTGCCAGGCCGAAATTGGCCACCGTGAGGGTGCTGTTGGTGGCGCCCGTTACGGGAACGCCGTTGCGGCGCCATTCATAGGACACCGGCAAGTTGACGGTGGAATATCCATGCACGCTGTTCTGCACGGTGACGCCGCCCTTGGTGACCACATTCGTGGGAGTCGCCGTGAGGATGGGATTGACGCGGAGGAACCCGACGTTGGCAGCGCCAATCAAGTTGGAAGTGGTGATGCTGGCGGTATTGGTCCAGGAGAGGGATACATAATCGCCGCCGATGCCCTCGATCAGGAACGCCTCGAAGTAATAGGCGCGGCCCCCTTCCAGCGGCACCATTTGCGCGGCGACCGGGGCGGTGCAACCGTCGCAACCCACGGTTTCCGTGGTCTTGATGATGGATTGCAGGTTGGTCGGATTGTGGTCCGTGCTCAGGAAGAACCAGCTCGAATCATCGCTGACCATGCGGAAGCGATAGTTGGCGGTTTCCGGCGCGATAATCCAGCCGGACATGCGCAGGCCATAATTGGCGGAGTCCGCCGGGAACGGGGGAACGCCATTCAAAGTCAGCGAATTGGCACCCACCGGGTAATCCGCGTAATCCGAACGGATCGGGAACTTCGGATTGAGGAACAGGTTGGTGAACATCCAGGTGGAAACCGGCACGGAGGACTGGTTCGGCAGGGGATGCATGTAAGCTTCGCGCCGGACGAGACCGCCCAAGCCATCCACGGCCACGAACGTGTTGGTCGTGGGGGGCAGGAGATTGGCCGGAAGAGCCTGGTCATGGATGCCGCCACCGCCGAGGTTCAGGTTGTCATAGTTGCCAATTTCCAACGTGTGAACGGTGTTGGGGAGCAGAATCGCCCCTTGTGATTCGAAATGCAGATAAGCCCGGGTGGCCTCGGCATTCAGCACAACGAAGTCGGGCGAGATCAGGCCATCCAGACCGTAGTTGAACGTATCCACGGCTTCGGAGAGCACCACATCCATCGGTTCGCTGAACACGACTTCAAGCACGTTGGACAGCGGCATGACGTTCACGGCCAGGACGGACGGCGCGAAGGTATCGGGCACGACACTCAAGAGCGTGGTGACGCTGGTCAGCGACTTGCCGCGCACAGCGACCAAGGCGCGATACTGGGCACCATCATCCCCTCCAACCGTGAGACGGTGGGTGACAAAGGTCGCCGACTGGGCGCCGGGCACGTTGGTGAAGGCGGCACCATCCCAGCGCTGCCATTGGTAACCAATCGGGCCAGGAGAACCCGTCGCCGCGACCGTGAGGGTGGCCTTGCCACCGGCGGAAACCGTCATGGAGGTGGGCGGCTCAGCCGTGAGGTTCAGCGTGGCCGTGAGCGGGTTGCCCGGAGGCAGGCTGAAGTACTGGCCGGCGGCATCTTCCGAACCCGCGATGGTGGATGAATTTGGCGAAACCGGAATCGAGAGGTCATTGGGGCCGCGGAAAGCGACCTGAACATAATCACCGCCGCCGCCTTCCTTGATGAGGGCCTCAATGTAATACTGCTGGCCGGCGTTCATGAGAATGGAGGGCGAGATGCTGCCACCCGTGCCGAGATCATAGCTATGGCAGCAGCTATCTTCGCGAGCGACGAGCGTGCGGGCACCCGGGTCGGTGCTGTTCACGGCGTTGGTATTGATGAACAACTGCGAGGCGTCATCGCTGCGGACAAAGAAGCGATAGGTGCCCGAGGCCGGGGGAGTAAAGACACCGGAAACACGAGCGCCGTAATTATCAGCGGCTGGCGCATACGTGAACGTAGAGGCGGTGGTAACCAGATCCGGCAGGTTCTGATTGTATTTCAAGCTGGTGGTGAGATTGGCAATCGCCGTGCCACCGATATTGTTGAAACGCTCGACCAGCAACTGGCCAAAGCTCACCGGACTGTTGACATAGCCGGCGAACGGGATGTTGACCGGCACAATGGTATTGTGAGCGGAGGAGATGTCCTGAATGTTCTGAACGGTCAGGGTATACAGCACACCAGGAGCTTGGAACGCCGTGGTGACAATCACGTTGGTGCCGGTGGAATCAAGGGCCGCCGAGAGCACGGCCAATCCGTTGTTCGCCGTGTAATTGGCCGGGTTGTTCGCAGTTCCAGCGAGCAGTTTTTCCGAGAAGCTCAGCAGGATCTGGTCATATTGATTCTGTGACGAAGCAACGATGGTCGGCGCAGTGTTGTCCGTCGGCACGGTGATCGTGCTGGAGAGGGACACGCTGCTGAAGAGGTTGGTCACCAGAAGGGTGATCACCGTTCCGTTGTCCGCCGCGGTCAGCGTCGGGGTGGTATAGCTGCCACCGCCGAAGTTCACCGGCACGCCGTTTTTAAGCCAGGTCACACCCAGGCCAGCCTGGCTGCCGCCGATGCCGCCGAGGTTCAACGTGTTTCCCGCCACCGGGTTGAAGGAAACCGTGCCACCCTCCGCCACGACGGGATTGGTGGGGGTCAAGCCACCCATCGTCACCGCACCCACGCGAACCAGATCGGTCGGGAACTGGAACAGGCTGCCAGGGAGGATTTCAGTAGCAGCAGGCACTGAAGTATCGGCCTGGGGACGAATGGCGATGCTCACACCGTCACCACCACCGCCATCCTTGGCGAGGGTTTCCAGATAATAGGGCTGGCCGGCCGTCAGATTGACGTTCTGGGCCACGGTGGTATAGGTGGCGTTGTTGGCATTGATCGAACCGAGCAGCACCTTGCCCGCCGGATTGGTGCTGTTCACCGAATTGGTGTTCATGAACACCTGGCTGGCATCATCACTGCGCAACCAGATGCGGTAAGAGCCGCTGACCGGCGGGACGTAGTAGCCGTAAACCCGGACCAGGAAGTTATCGAAGGTCAACTGGTTTTGCAGCAAGGTGGGGTTATAGGAGAAAAACTTCTCGTAACCGAAAAGGGTCGGCGCCCCATAATACCACTGCCACGTGTTCGTGTTGTTGCCCAAGGCCACCAGATCGCTGCCGCCAACGCCGAGGTTGTAGATTTCCGTCACGACGTTGGCCGGGACCGGGACGTGTTCCGTGGGGAACGCGAAGACATTGCTGAAGCTGCTCACCGTGTTGGTGGGCCCGGGGATTGTCACATCAGCGCCGGCCGTGATGGCCATGGCAACACCATCACCACCACCGCCTTCCTTGAAGCGGAGTTCCGTGTAGTAGGCCTGTCCACCGGTCAGGTTCACTGAAACGCTGTTGGCCACGGCATAATTGGCGTTGGCTCCCGCCACATTGATCCAGATGTTGGCACCATTGGTCCGGGTCACCTCATTATTGCTGGCATCGAGAAAATCCACTTCCGCGATCTGCATCGAGTTGGCCGAGCCGGGCGTACGGATGGTGGGGAACTTGATGCGGTAGTGGTTGTAAGCGTTGGGATTGGCAAAGGGCACAATCGGTCCGGTGGTCAACCGGGTCGTGTTATTGGTAAGCTCGGTGCTCTTGTCCGCCACAATGACGGTCCAAGGTCCGTTTGCGGCGGTGCCCGTGCTGCCTTCCAAGGTGAAGGTCATGGGATCGCGCTCCGGCGCGTCATTGGCCACCGAGAAGCGCATGCCGACCACGGTGCTCGGGAAGGAGGGCGTGACGGTGAATCCCGCATTGAACTTGTCGAAGTTGAGGTATTTGGTGTTGATGTTGTTATCAATGCACTTCTCCGCAGTTTCCGCACCGTTCGGTGAATAGTTGAACGAGCTCGGGATGACGATATCTCCGTTGCGGCTCTTGCTGTTGGCGGTATTGGTGTTGATGAGCAACTGGTAGAAGTCATCACCACGGATCCAGAAACGATAAGCGCCAGTGGTGGGCGGGACAAAGTAGCTGTAGATACGGCCGCCATAGTTATCCATCGTGCTGGGGAAAGCCGGCGTGCCCGAATTGATGCCGAAGGCATTGGTATACATGATCAGGTCGGGCTTGTCACCCAGGTACTTCTGATTGGCGGTCAGCATCGTGATGTCGTTAGGGCTGTTGTTCAGGCCCATGAAAAACTCCTGGACGATGACACCGCGCGGCGTCGGAGCCGGCAGCAACGACTGGGTGAAGGTCACCAGCGAACTGGCGGGAAGAATGTTGCCATTCAAATCCTGCACGTTCGACACGCGCACGCCGTAGGAATCGAAAACCAAATCATTGGCGGTCGTGATGATCACCTGGCGCTGGCCGCCATCCAGGAAGGCCACGCTGGTGATCGGAATGACCGTCCCGGCAAGGTTGGTGATGACATAATTGCCGAGAACGGTGGCCGAGGCGGTGACCGGTTCATTGAAGGTCACGATGATGTGCTTGGTGGCCTGGGAGGGGATGGCCACAGAAGCGATCGTGGGAGCGGTCACGTCCGTGACTGTGATGGTGGCCACCTGGCTGGTGGCGGCGCTGCCGCCGGGCAGGCGGGCGACGCAACGGATCTGCGCGCCATTGTCCGTGATGAACAAGGGGCCGTAGACCTGGTTGGAAGCGCCGGCATTGGCACTGTTGATGTTGGTGAAGGCGGAGACACCATCGAAACGCTGCCAGACGTATTGCACTTCAAAGGCCGGCGCGCCCACCGTGGTGTTGGTTACGCTAAGGGATACAGAATTGGTGGCAACGATCGTCTGGCTGCTCGGTCCGCCAGTGAAGGCGATCACGGCTCCGGGATATCCGGCGAAGCTGCCATAGGAGCGGTATTGGACGGTCATGCTGCGACCGTCATTTCCGACGTTGGGCGAGACTTCCATGCCGACATAGATGGTGGACGGGAAGAGGCCCAAGGTGCCCTGGCCGATCAGGTTCCAGTTCGCACCATCCGGAGATTCGTAAAAGGACAGCGTGTTGTTCACGCGGCGGGCGCGCGCCCAGGCAGACGGACGCGGGGCATTGTAGATCGAGTCGTAATCCAGCACCGGATTGGTCGGGCGGTGCAGCCAGCTGGCCGCCGCGTTGCCAGCGGTGCCGGCCGGGAAGGCAACCCCGTTCGGAAGCGTGCCACCGATGCCGGCAGAGGCGGCATTGGCCGAGGGGCGCGCGCCAACTTCGTAAATGGCGCGGCCCGGCTGGGCAAACACCGTGATCTGGGCCATCGGGCTGCCGGGGTCAAGGGCCTGACGCACATGGATGCCGCTCTTGGTGCTGCCGCTCACGCCGGTGGGAGAGGTGCTGGTGATATCATTGAGGCGCACGCGCACGTCAAAGTCACCCGTCTTTTGCTCGGCAAGGAAGGCAAACTGGTCGGTGTTGCCCCAGACGTCAGCGCCGCCGGCGGTGACATCGTAATCACCATTGCCGCCGGTGTATACTGAACCGCCCGGATTGGGGCCGTTGATGTTATAGATGGCGAGGTTGGCGGCAACAGAGCCACCGGTGATCGAACCCGGGTTGATGGTGTTCCCAAAGATATCCTTCACTCCGTTCACGGTCACCGTGAAGGTGCCCGGCACCTGACCGCTATAGATAAGCCCCACCGATTTGCCATCAGGACGCATCTGCACGGTGGCAACGGTGACTCCCGAGACCGTGTAATTGGCCGGAACCGTAGCCGTGACGGGATCCAGCAGTTCATCAAAGCTGACGCCCACGCTGTAGCTGTCCAAGGAGCCCGCGCCGAGCAGCACGGGGCCAGTGATATCAGGCGTCACCGTGAGGGCAGCATTGGCGCTGATGACCGCGCCGCCATTGATCTGATAGGAATACAGCGTGCCGCTGGCGCTCAAGGGAGCGGCCGGGAGATCATAGCGCCAGTCCGTGGCACCGGCGATGGCCACGCCATTGCTGAACCATTGATAGGTCCAGGGCGGGGTGCCATCCACGTAAGCATAGAAGGCGGCCGGGCGCCCCTGAAGGACGGTGACGGGCTTGGGCTGGCAGGTGATGACGGGGGCACCGGTCGTGGTGCTGACGTAAATGTCATCAATGATATCAATGCCGCGCGTGTCGAGGCAGCGGATGGCCGGGAACAAGGCCGTCTCGAGCATGACCTCCGTGTTGGCAAAATTGATGGCCGGCTGGTTGATGATCACAACGCCGGGGGTAGTTCCACTCGGACCCAGATCCTGAACGGAAGAGGTCAGCGTGTAAGTGTTGGCGGTCGTGTTCTTGATGTTCAGGAAGGTGGCCGTGAACAGATACCAGTTGCCGGCGACTGCGAACGTCGTGCCATTGACCGCGGTGCCGGTGGCAGTGGCGTTGTTGGCGCGGTTCTGGGGTTGAATCTGCGCCTGGTTGGCAGCGATGGCGACATTCGGGAAATTGAACAGGGAGGCGATGAAAGAATCGCCATTGGTGGTGGTCGAGCCGGCACGCGGTGCGTGCAAGATGCCATCCGGACGACCGATGAAACCGATGCCCAAGCTGGAACCCGTGGCGGTGGGCGTCTTGACTTTGAACTTCACCGAGATCGTCAGCGACTGGCCGTGCTGCGAGAAGTCATAACCGACGGCGGAGAAGACCGCGCTGTTTTCATTCGCGCTCCGGAGGTCCAGCGCACGGGTGCCGTTGACACCCAGGCCGGCGACTTCCATCAAGCCAGGAACCGTGGTGGCGGTGTTTTCGGTGCTCAGCCAGCTGTTCGTGAACTGCCCGACCGTGCTGAAATCAAAAGTGACGCCGCCGACAGGGCGGACGCGCAGGACGGCGACCGAGCTGGTGACCGAACCGACGCAGTTGGCGATGACCACGTCATAATTGGCGGCATCCTCGCACTTGAGGCTCTTATGGGTCAGCGTGGCCGTGGTCGCGCCGGAGATGATGCTGTTATTGGCCAGGTTCACACCGTTCGAGCGCCACTGATAGGTCAGCGGGGCGGTCGGGCTGGTGGCCGTCACGGAGAAGGTGTTGGTCTTGCCGAAAGCATTGTTGGTGCTGACGGGCTGCGCGGTGATGGTCGGGAGGGGGAAGCTCAGGGTGGCGGTGTTCGTCACGGAATTGCACAGGCCGTAAACTTCCACAGTGTAAGTCCCGGCTTCCGCCAGAGTGAGCGGGTTGATCAACAGGGCGGCGGTCGCCGAGCCGCCGTAGGGGGCGACATCCGTCAGCGGAACGCCGCCATTCTTGCGCCAGATGAAGGTAAACGGCCCCGTGCCCGACGGCGTGGTCGTCAAGGTCGTCGAGCCGCTCGGGCAGATGTTGTTGACGCTCGCCGGGCCCGTGGCGGTGGTGACGGTGTTCAGCGTCAACGTCGCCGCCGCGCTGATGGTGGTGCCATCAAGGTCCGTGACGGCCACGGTGTAATTCCCCAGATCGCCAGCGACCGCGTTGGAGACGCTGAGCGAGAGGGTGTTGGTGCCGCTGTATTTCAGGTCACCGGAAAGGGGCGTGCCATTCTTGCGCCATTCGTAGGACAAGGTGCCATTGCCAGAAGCCGCGACGGTGTAAGTCGCGATGGTACCCGGACACACGGTGGCATTTGCGGGCGGAGTATCAATCGTGGGATTGGCTGCCGCGGACAAAGTCGCGACGCAAAGGCTCAACGCGCCGAGGAATTGCCGGCTGAATCGCAGACTGCCCTTGGGTGAAGGGGTCAAGGCGACGCTGGGGGATGGGATGGATGTTTTCATGGGAGCAGCTTGCTAGCAGACCTCCAGGACATTCCGCTCAAAACCGGGACACATGGGTACGCTTTCACACGCATGAAAGCGACACGAAGTCCGTATTTGGGCGTTTGGCATGGCCAATTGTCTGGGTCGGGGGCTGTTCTACGCACAAGCCGTCCAAAAAGAAAGGGGGTAGCATTGTTAATCGTAACATACCCATTGCATAATTATGACAAAGACGTCAATAATGGGACCATGCCGCATGGCTCCGACACACCACGACCCATCTCGCGAGGGGTAAACCTCCGCGAAGTGGCGGCGGAAGCAAACGTCAGCGTGATGACCGCATCGCGGGCCTTGCGCAATCACCCGAACGTCTCCGAGGAGACCAAGGCTCGGGTGCAGCAAGTGGCCAAGCGCCTGGGTTACCGGCCCAATCCGCTCATCTCCGCCTTGATGAGCAGCCGCCCCACCGGTCGGCCGGTCAAGGCCAGCCTGACGATCGGCTACCTGACGGCCTTCCCGCGCCGGGACGAGTGGCACGGCATCTCCATCTTCCAGGAATTCCACAAAGGCGCCATGCAGGCGGCCGACCGGCTGGGCTATCATCTCGACGAATTTTGGCTGGCGGAACCGGGCATGTCCGAGGCCCGCATGAGCCAGCAACTGTTCCACCGGAACATCGCGGGCGTCATTGTCGCGCCGTTTCCGCAGGCGGGACGCAAGCTCGCTTTGGACTGGACCAATTTTGCCGCGGTTGCCATCGGCTATTCGCTGGCCGCGCCCGTGCTGCACCGCGTGGTGAACCACCAGTTCCGCTCGATGCGCCGCATCATCCTGGAATTGCGGCAGCGCGGCTACCGCCGTCTCGGCCTGGCGCTGCCTTCGAGCAGCAATGAGCGTGTGGATCATCAATGGCTCGGCTGTTTTCTCGCGGAACAGCTCGATGTCCCGGCCAAGGACCGCGTGCCGCCCCTGATCGTGGACGATCATCAATGGACCCAGGAACGCCTCGCCACCTGGTACCACGCCCATCGCCCGGACGTGATCATCAACCAGCAGCCGGAAACCGTGGACTGGCTGAAGGCCGCCGGCCTGCGCGTGCCGGAGGATGTGGGCTTTGCGCATCTCAACTGCGAGGACGTCTCGGGAAAATTCGCCGGCATCCGCCAGAACGGCCATGTCATCGGCGAAGTGGCCGTGAACCAGCTCATCAGCATGCTGCAGCGCAATGAACGCGGCGTGCCCGGCCTGCCGCTGGCCACGCTGGTGGATGGGACGTGGATTGACGGCCGGACTGTGCGCAATCTCAAAACGGCCTGAGTCCCGGGGCCACGTTTGCCATTGCCTGCGGCCCGGGTTCCCACAAATCATTCTTCTCATGCGCTGGATCACTTCTCCCGCCGCGATGCAACGCCTCGCCCTTCGCTGGCGGCGCGCGGGCGTGAAAGCCGGTTTCGTCCCCACCATGGGCTATCTGCACGCCGGGCATATGAGCCTTGTGCAGGAGGCCCGCCGCCGTGTCGGTCCGCGCGGCATGGTGGTGGTGAGCATCTATGTGAACCCCACGCAATTCGCCCCGCACGAGGATCTTTCCCGCTACCCGCGCGACTTGCCGCGCGATCGCAGGCTCTGCCGGGAAGCGGGCGTGGACGTCATCTTCGCCCCGTCCGACGTCACGATGTATCCAGGCCAGGCGGAAGGACTCTATAGCACTTATGTAAATGAAGAAGTCCTCTCGCGCGGGATGGAGGGTGTCTCGCGACCGACGCACTTTCGCGGCGTGACCACCATCGTGGCGAAGCTTTTCAATGTCGTCCTGCCCGAGGTGGCCATCTTTGGGGCCAAGGACTGGCAGCAGGCGGCGGTCATCCAGCGGATGACCCGCGACCTGAACTTTCCGCTCAAGGTCATCGTCGCTCCCACCACGCGGGAAGCGGATGGCCTCGCGATGAGTTCGCGCAACAAATACCTGAGCGCGGAAGAGCGTCCGCAGGCTCTTGTGTTGCGCCAGTGTCTTGACCATGCGCAGGCGGCCATCAAAGGCGGCAAGACCGTGAAAGCCACGGACCTGAAACGCGCACTCGCCAAACTCATCGCCGCCCAGCCCGCCGCGCGGCTGGATTATATCGAGATCTTCGATCCTCAGACGCTCCTGCCGGCCAGCGCCGTCAAACACGGCACCCATCTCGCGCTCGCGGTGTTCGTCGGCAAGACGCGACTGATAGATAACGCGCGGCTCTGAGATTTTGGCATGGCCTGCGACAGTCCTTGCAAGCGGCGCATGGACGAACGCGCGCGGGCACGGTTGTCGCAGCGCGACAACCGCCACCTGCTGGAAACCGCTCATTGCAGGCGGCAGCGGTAGAAGCGCGTCGCCGCGCCCCCGGCAGCAGAGGTGTTGAACACCCCGCCTTGATCCGCAATGTTCGTCGAGAGCGGCAACCATTCCTGCAAGTTGGCGGAGACTTCGATCACATATGCCTGCCCCGGCTCCGCCACCGCACGCAACTGCCACGAGGCATCATTTGTCCCGCCCGCCAGCGAGAGCAGCGGGCGCGGGCGCAGTTGCAACACAAAGGCGCGGGTCGTGTCCCCTGCCCCGTTGCTGATATTCCTGAATGCCAATGTGTTCGTGTGAGCACCGGCGCCGAGCGTGATCGCGCCATGATCCAAGGTGACGAGCACATTCGTGCCTTCGCCCGGAGCCAGCACACCATCCGGCGGGGCCACATCCAGCCAGGGTTCCGCCACCGATACCGACCACGCCACGCTCGATCCCCCGCTGTTCGTCAACGTGTATGGCGCGTTGGTAAAATAGAACGGTCCGCCCGCAAATCCGGTGGCGTTCAGTGCCAGCGGGGACACCGCCAAGCTTCCTTCGGCAAGGAACGGCGTAAACACCAGCGCCAGATCATTCGTCAGGATGACGGGCGAACCGTTGAACTCCCACCGGGCCGAAAGCGTGCCGGCATCGTTTTCCAGTCCCACGGTCGCGCTGCGTCCGCCACCACCCAGCGTGGTGATGGCATCGGGCCACACTTCCTTGTACTGAAAAACCACGCAGTGCGAAGTCTCTTCGAGGATCGCTTGAAAGGTCAGCCGTATCTGCGTAGCGCCAGCGCGGGGCACATCGCTCCAGGTGACGGCAAAGCGCCGGTGCGGAGCCGTGCCGGTCACCCCGTAAAGCACCCGGCCTGCACTCGGAACCAGATCGTCCCAAAACGGATAAATCGCTCCATTCGGCAGACTGGTGTTCGCGATGTCCGCATTGGCGGCGGTCGTCATCCCGGAGTTGTTGAAGCCGAGCAGGCCGTTGGCCGCGATGTACAATTGAGCGCGGTTCTGGCCGTAGTAATTGAACGCAAAGGGCAGCGGGATCGCGGCGCTCACTCCGTTCCCACCCAGTGAGAGCGGCGTCATGCCGTTGGTGGCGATCCACACGAAACTGGTATAGCCCATCTGGTAGTTGCCGAGCGCGCGCCCGAGATTGGCCCGCGCGCCCGTGGCGGTTTTTCCGGCCAGAGCAGGCACCCGGTCCGCCGCCTCGTAGAGACGGCGGAGGATGCGCGAGTAATCCTCGTTGGGAAAGCGGGCGAGGAGCAGCGCCACCATCCCGGACACATGCGGGGCCGCCATGGACGTGCCGCTGGAGAGGGCGTAGGCATTGTCCGCGGTGTACCAAGTGGAAATGATGGCCTCGCCCGGCGCGCCAATGTCCACACTGGTCGCGCCGTAGTTCGAATAATCAGCGAGTTCGTCCGAGCGCGTGGTGGCGGCAACACATACGAGGTTATCATTCGTGAAGCTGGCGGGAAAAGTGTGATCGGTTTCGATGTTCATCCCGTCGTTGCCGGCCGCGCAGACCACAATGATTCCATCAGCCCGGGCATTGGTCACCGCATTGTAAAAGGCGGTGGAACCTTCGCCGCTGAAACTGCAATTGATCACTTTCGCCCCTTTGGCCCGCGCGTAATTCATGCACTCGACCGCATCCGAGGTCGCGCCATTGCCCTTTTCATCCAGAAACTTGAGCGACATGAGCTGCACGCGCCAGCACACGCCCGCGATGCCCCGCCCGTTGTTGGCCGTGGCACCGATGATGCCGGACACGTGCGTGCCATGACCGTTGTCATCAGCCGGATCGCCCCGGACGAGCAGGTTCGTGGTCACGGTGTTGATGCCGAACACATCGTCCACGAAGCCGTTGCTGTCATTGTCAATGCCGTCGCCGGGGATTTCGCCGGGGTTCCGCCAGAGGTTGGCCACGAGATCTTCGTGGGTGGTCCGCACGCCGCTATCAATCACCGCCACAATAATATTGCTGGCCGAGTTGAGGACATTCCAGCCATCCAGCGCACGGATATCCGCGCCGGCCTTGCCGCCGGCCTGCCCGAAATTGTTCAGGCCCCACTGCGCGCCGAACACGTAGTAGGGATCATTCGGTGGCGAAGCCGAGGCGTGCAGGAGGTAGTCTGGCTCGGCGAATTCCACGAGGCCGCTGCGCTGATACTGCGCCATCAGTTCTTCCGCTTTCATTCCTGCAGGCACGGAGATCACCTGCATGTCGCCCATGGAGGCAAACCGCCGTTGGATTCGCGCCCCCTGGCGACCGTGCAACCGCTCGACCGCGCCCGCCGCGAGCCCCGCCTTGGGCTGGATGATGATGCGATCCGGCCGCCACGCGCGCGGAGCAGGCTGCGCGCGGCCGACGACGAGCGTGGCCAGCACAAATGCAGCAATCAACAGGCAGTGATACCGGCGCATGGATCGTTCGGTCGTGCGGGCAAGGGTGGCCTAAAATGGAGAGAAAGGCAAAAGCGGTTTTGGGCGTGTGCATGTAGATAGATGAGAGGGAGAAAGTGCGCCCCCTTCAGGGTCGGGGACCGCGCGGGCTTGACCATGGGCGCGCGCCCACGGCTATTCACGTTCCGTCCCTTCGGGACAAGCGGGATTGGCCGTGAACAACGTTCCCCGTCTGGACGGCCGGGGGCCGGCAGGATGCCGGCGCTCCCAGTGCCCTGCGCGGACATCGCTTCGCTTGTCCTTGCCAAAGATGGGTCGGCGCCGCAGCGCCGACCCTACCGTTTGACAAAAGGGTGTGCCGGGCGTAGCGGTGGAGGGCGATTCGCAAAATCGAGTCGCTACCGGACTTGGCGAATCTCGCCTGCCGGAAAATCAAGGTCACGGAAAGGATGCCGTGAAGAAACTCCTGATGAACGACGCCAGGCATGAAGGCAGGCAGGCGGCGGGATGCCCGCCGTCATGCACGCCCGTGGATGGGAGTCTGGCGAAGACCGGGCGGGCGGGACGTTGCGCCATGCTGGTGGTCGGCAGCACGGCAAGGCGGATGGAAGTGTGCGGAAGTGTGCGGCAAGCGGGTACAAGTGAGACGTTGAAGCGCAACCAGATGAGGTCAGCCGGTGCCAGACGAGATTATCCGAGTCAATCCGGGTCAAGCTGGTTTGGAAAAATAACGTTCCGATATCGAAGCGTACGTTCCAGCGGGTGCATCTCACCATTCTTCCAGTTGATGCAGCCGGACAACGAACGCTCCGTTCCCCCTCACCCCTGCCCTCTCCCTTGGGGAGAGGGAGAATGGCATTCAGCGCTGGAGCGAATCCAAGTCGCAAATCAGGGACAGTTGAGATGCATCCATTCCAGCAAGCCGCCCAAGAAATCATTGGCAATCGCCGCCGCCCGCTGGCAACAATCCCCGCCACATTTTATTTATGAGCAGCCAGGTTCCAGCGGATCTCAAATACGCAAAATCGCACGAATGGGTGCGCGTCTCGGGCGACACCGCCGTCATCGGCATCACCGACCACGCCCAGGCGGAGCTCACGGACATTGTGTTCGTGGAACTGCCGGCCGTGGGCCGCAAGGTGAAGGCCGGGGAAGCCTGCGCTGTGGTGGAATCGGTGAAGACCGCCAGCGACATCTATTCGCCCGTGGGCGGTGAAGTGATCGAAGTGAATCCGGCGGTGACCAAGGATCCGGGTCTGGTGAACGGCACGCCCTACGGCGACGGCTGGTTCTACAAGCTTAAGCTCGCCAATCCCGCGGAACTCGACGCAATGCTCTCGCCCGAACAATACAAGGCCCAGATTGGCGGCTGACCGCTGAAGCCGCCTGCGCCGCGCCGCGCGATCGCGCCCGGCGCGGTTTTTTCTGCCGATGAAAGAAATCATTCCACCTCCCCCGCTCGTGCAAAACCAGTTTGCCGCCGTGCGGGAACTCTTCAGCCGCTACGTGGTGCCCACCTATGGGCGCTTCGATCTCGCCCTGGCGCGCGGCGAGGGCAGCTACGTGTGGGATGTGAACAACCGCCGCTATCTCGATCTTGGCGGCGGCATCGCCGTGTGCTCGCTCGGCCACGCCCATCCCGCGATCACCGAAGCGCTCATCGAGCAATCGCGCAAGCTCGTCCACGTCTCCAATCTCTATTACCACGAGCCGCAAGGCCGGCTCGCCGAGCGCATCGTGCGCCATCTCGCGCCGGGCCGCGTGTTCTTCTGCAACTCGGGCGCGGAGGCGGATGAAGGACTTTACAAACTCGCGCGCAAGTTCGGTCACGACGAAGGCCGTTTCGAAATCCTGACCGCCGTGAATTCCTTTCACGGTCGCACGCTCGCGGGCATCTCCGCCACCGGCCAAGAAAAGGTGAAGAAGGGCTTCGAGCCGATGGTGACCGGCTTTCGCCACGTGCCTTATAACGACCTTCAGGCGATGCGCGAAGCGCTGTCGCCCGCGACCGTGGCGATTCTCATTGAGGGCATCCAGGGCGAAGGCGGTATCACACCCGCGTCTGTCGAATATCTCCTAGGCCTGCGGAAGCTCTGCGATGAGAAGCGCATCCTGCTGCTCATGGATGCCGTCCAATGCGGCCACTTCCGCACCGGCTGTTTCCAAAGCTTCCAGCGCGTCCTCGGAGGCGTGCCCGGCGGCGAAACTTTTCTGCCGGATGGCGTGAGCATGGCGAAGTCCCTCGGCGGCGGCTTCCCCATCGGCGCCTTCTGGGTGCGTGAGGAAGCGCACGGCGTGAAGCTCGCGGAGGTGCTCGGTCCCGGCACGCACGGCACCACGTTCGGCGGCACGCCGCTCGGCTGCGCCGTGGCGTTGAAGATCTTCGACATCATCGAAAGCGAAAAGCTCGCGGACAACGCGCGCCACACGGGCGATTTCCTGAAAGCGGAATTGAACCGGCTCTCGCAGACCTATCCCACCGTCTGCAAGAGCGCGCGCGGCCTGGGCTTCATGCTCGGCCTGGAAGTGGCGCCGCGCGAGGAGATCAAGGCCTTCGCCGCCTCGGACAAGGCCGCCAGCCTGCAAATGGTGAACCGCCTGCACGAGGCCGGCCTGCTCACCATTCCCAGCGGCACGCAGATCCTCCGCCTGCTGCCGCCGCTCAACCTCACCCGCGCGCAAGCCGCCGAGGGCATCCAGATCATTGAATCGGTGGTGCGCGGCCTCGTCTGACCCTATTCATTATTTCCATATGCACCAGATTGATAATGATTTATGATGCTATCATTTAATTTATACTAATTTATAGCCGTTTATACACGAAAGGAGCTATAAATAGATATAAACTTATAGAAATCATCCACTCATGGATCCCATCAAAAATCCCTTTTCGCCCGGTGCGGGTTCGCCTCCGCCGGAACTGGTTGGACGCGAGGGAATCCTTGAACAAGCTCGGGTTCTGCTGGGCCGGATCAAAGTCAGACGTTCTGAAAAAAGCATCCTGCTTACCGGTCTGCGTGGCGTCGGGAAAACGGTTCTGCTGAACGAGATAGACAGGCTCGCTCAAAAATCGGATTACCGCACGGTATTCGTGGAAGCCCATGAAAACAAATCGCTCGCAGCCTTGCTCGTACCGCCGTTGCGGCGATTGCTCTTTGAACTGGATCGCAAAGCCGGAGCAGGTGACAAAGCCAAGCGGGCCCTGGCAGTGCTCAAGGGGTTCATGAATGGAGTGAAGGTTTCGCTCGGTGACATTGAGGTGGGACTGGATATTGATCCAGAAAAGGGTGCTGCCGACAGTGGAGACTTGGAAAGCGATCTGCCAAACTTGTTTCTCGCCATCGCAGAAGCGGCGGAAGAACGTCAGATTCCAGTCGCGTTGCTGATAGACGAGTTGCAGTATTTCAATCCGAAAGAGCTTAGCGCGTTGATCATGGCGATGCACAAGATGCAGCAGCGCCAGTTGCCGATGGTCCTGATTGGCGCGGGCCTGCCCATCCTGCCGGGGTTGGCGGGCGAATCCAAATCCTACGCTGAACGGCTGTTCAGCTTTCCCGACATTGGCGCGCTGTCCGAACCGGACGCCTCGAAAGCACTGCTCGAGCCGACCAGAGCAGCCGGAGTTGATTTCGAACCAGCAGCACTAAAGGAGATTTTCCAACTAACCCAAGGGTATCCTTACTTCATTCAGGAATGGGGCTACCAGTCGTGGAATCGCGCCACGGCATCACCCATCACACTGGGCGTGGTGAAGGAAGCCACGCCGATTGTGATCCAACGGCTTGACCAGAATTTCTTTCATGTCCGTTTTGAACGGCTGACTGTAAGTGAGAAACGATTCCTGCGGGCCATGGCTGGTTTCGGTCCCGGAGCGCATCGCACGGCAGACGTAGCCGATGCTCTCAAGGTCAAGATAACCAGTCTCGGGCCAACTCGCGCCAATCTGATCCAGAAGGGCATGATCTACAGCCCGGCCCATGGTGACATTGCCTTCACCGTTCCGCTATTCAACGAATTCATGCTCCGAGTCATGCCGAACTTGGAATAAAGGGCGTCATTGGAACTCTGCTCAATGTCATGATTTGTAGAATTTGAATCGGCAATGAACATCCAGGTCTAATTGGTGATGCCATGGCGAACCCCGCGTCAGGCCCGCAGCCGGACGCACGTCGCGTGCGCCGCCGGAGATTTTTTCGCATTGCGGCCGGAGCCGTGGCATCGGTCGTGGGCTTGAATCTCGCCAAAAACTTCTGGTTGTCCGCCGGCCCCGGCTGGCAGGGACCGGTCAGCGATCATTTTGACGGAAAGGAATTTTTCAACCCCGGCGGTCCGGGCGGGAAATCCTTTTGGGAAGTGATGCGCTGGCGCTTCGGGGGTGGACGCGCGGAATGGCCGGAATCCGCCGGTGGCCTGGTGAAGCCCGCTTTGCCCGCTGCCTTGCGCGAGGGCGAATGCGCCGCCACCTTCATCGGCCACGCCACGGCGTTGCTCCAGTTCCACGACCTGAATGTCCTCACCGATCCCCAGTGGTCCGAGCGTTGCAGCCCGGTGACCTTTGCCGGTCCCCGCCGCATCCGCCCGCCCGGTCTCGCGTGGGAGGATCTGCCGCCTGTGCAGCTTGTGCTGCTCAGCCACAATCACTACGACCACCTCGACCTCCCCACGCTCCGCCGCCTCGACGAGCGCTTTCAACCCACGATCATCACCGGCCTGGGCAATCGCGCCTTCCTCGCGCGGCATGGATTGAAGCGCGTTGTGGAACTGGATTGGTGGCAAGCGCACGAGACCAATGGCGCGCGCATCCACTTCACACCGGCGAATCACTGGTCGCATCGCGGCGGTTTCGGCCTGAACACCACGCTGTGGGGCGGTTTCGTGCTGCAAGCTGGCAAGCGCTCCATCTGCTTCGCCGGGGATACTGGTTACGGCCCGCACTTCGCCCAGGTCCGCGAACGCATCGGTGCGCCAGACCTCGCGCTGCTGCCCATCGGCGCATACGAGCCTGAGTGGTTCATGCGCCCGGTCCACATGAATCCCGAAGATGCCGTGCGCGCCCATCGCGATCTCGGCGCGCGTCAGAGCATGGGAATCCATTTCGGCACCTGGCAGCTCACCAACGAAGCCGAAGATGCCCCGCCCGCCGCGCTCGCCCGTGAACGCGCCAAGGCCGGCCTCGCCGAAACAGCCTTTCACGCGCCTGCCTTTGGTGAAACGCTCCGGCTTGCCACATGAATGACGCCGCCCACAAGCACCTGGCCGAAGCCGATCCCGTGATGCGCCAGCTCATCGCCGAAGTCGGCCTCTGCACGCTCGCGCCCGACCTGCGCCGCACGCCGTTTGAGTCCCTCTGCCGCGCCATCGCGCACCAGCAGCTCAACGGCACCGCCGCCAACACCATCCTCACCCGCTTCATCAAGCTCTTCCCAGGCCGCCGTTTCCCGCGCCCCGAGGATCTTGCGACCGTCACGGATGAAACCATTCGCGCTGCCGGTTTCTCTCGCGCGAAAATCGCCGCGCTTCGCGACATCGCCGCCAAGACGCTCGATGGCACCGTGCCGCCGCGCCGGGTCATCGCCAAGCTGGAGGATGAAGAAATCATCGTGCGCCTCATCGAAGTGCGCGGGGTCGGTCGCTGGACCGCCGAGATGCTGCTGATGTTCACGCTCGGCCGTTTCGATGTCCTGCCCGTGGATGACTTCGGCGTGCGCAACGGTTTCCGCATCGCTTATAAGAAAAGGGAAATGCCCACGCCCAAGCAACTCCTCGCCTTCGGCGAACGCTGGCGGCCGCACCGGACCACGGCGGCGTGGTATTTGTGGCGCGCGGCGGATCGCGCGAAAGAAAAGAAATGATCGCCGGTTATTTCACTTCGCCCTTCAACCCTTGCAGCGTTTTTCGTATCTGCCCCAACACCGCCGCATCCATCCGCGAGCCGTACGATAGAGCCCAGAACATCTGCTTACGCGTCCCGCCCAGCGGCGTCACCTCCAAGTCCGTTTTCCAATAGGGCTGCTGCAACGTCTGCGGCGTGACCGCCTGGTTCACCTCGCCCAGCTCCTGCAACTGCACGCTCAACACAAACCCGCGAAACCCCGGCCCGATCTCATCGTGCGCATTTGTGGAAATCTCCCCCGTCATGCTGCGCGCATGGATCTTGAATGGCTGCGTCTGATGGTGCACCGCCAGCGCGCCGGAATTCTCGGGGAACATGATCTCCGCCTGCGGCTCCAGCTTTTCGAGGACAGGTCGCAGCGCCGCCGCCACTCGCTGCAATTCGGGAACAACCTGCTCCGCCGCCATCATTCCCCATGGCAAAAGCACGGCTGCGATCAATACCAGCAATCGTAGGTTCATAAGGGGAGAAACACCGCAGGCCATGACTGGTTGCGGGACCAGTTCATCTCACGATCTGCACCAGCCGGCAATCCGGCCACGGCCCCATCCTCAGCCGATCACCTCGTGCCGGTTCTGCAAGGTCTGGTCCATCTTGTGGCGCTGCTCTTCCAGCAGGCCCTGCCGCGCCGCGTTCAGCACTTCGAGCGCTTCCCGCGCTTCGACGATGCGGGGCACAAACACATAATCCGCCCCCGCCTGGTACAACGCCGGCACCTCGGTGAAGAGGTTCGCATGCATGATGATCTTGGCCGTGGGATTCAGCTCCCGCAGTTGCAGCACCAGCTTGCGGTTGCTCGTGCCCTTGAGGATGAGGTCGGACAATGTGCAGATGATGATCTCGGCCGTCTCGATGTGCGCATGCAGCAAAGTGTCGCGCTGGCTGATGTCGCCATACACCACATCCACGCCCATCGAGCGCAGGCCGGTGTTCACCTGCGGGTTGAAATCGATCACCCGGATGTCGTCCAGCAACGGCTTTTCGGATTGCGCGATCTCCTCCAGCAGCGAACTCGCAGTCCATGCGAATCCGAGAAAAAATACCTTGGGATGATGCTTCGGTTTGGTCAGCAGCAGCGTCTGCTCATCCAGGTCGGACACCCCCCAGTCACTCAGGCGCACCGAGACCCAGCGGAGTATGCCCTCGGACTTGACGATGGCGATGCAGGAAACGGCGGCCATGATGGCGAACGCGTAAATCAGGATGCCCTGCGATTCCTTCCCGATGTGGCCCTTCTCCACTCCCAGCGCCAAGATGACCACGGAGAACTCGCTGATCTGGCAGAGGTTCAGGCCCGGCAGGAAGCTCGCGCGGTGGCCCTGGTACATCTTGTGCAACGGCGTAAAAACCGTGACCAGCCGGCTGAGAATCACGAACACGCTGATGAGCAGGGCCCCGCCCACCATCGGCATCGTGGGATGCGGGATGGTCATGCCTTGGGTGATGAAGAACAGCGTGATAAAGAAATCCCGCAGGCTGGTCACCTTGGCCGCGACATCCAGCGTGTAAGGATACGTGGAGATGGCGACGCCGGCGACCAGCGCACCCATCTCGCGGGAAAGGCCCAGCGCCGCGGCGAATTCACCCACCAGGAAACACCACGCCAACGCGCCGACCTGCACCAGTTCTGGCAGCCGGGCCACCGCCTTGAACAGCGGCGGCAGGGCGTACCGGCTGGCCGTAAAGGCCACCGCCACCAGTAGCACCACGAATACGATGGACTTCAGGATTGGCAGGACTTGGGGATTGTCCAGGTTGGGCTGGATGGCGAGGAACAGAATCGCAAACAAATCTTGCAAGACAAGAATACCCACCGTGATGCGTCCCGGCAGCGTGTCCAGCTCACGTTTCTCGTACAGGCTTTTCACCACGATGACCGTGGAACTCAGCGCCGCCGCCACCGCGAGGTAAATGATGTCCAGCTTGTCCTTGAGGCCGAGCACGCCCTTGAATACAAAGAAGAAACCCACCCCCAGCGCGAAACCGCCCAAAATCTGCGAGGCACCGGTCAGCGTGATGAGCTTGCCGGACCGCAGGATTTTCTTCAGGTCAATCTCCAGCCCGATCATGAAGAGGAGCAGCACGAGGCCCAGCTCGGCGACTGATTGCAGGGATTTCTCGTCGGTCACCCACTCCATCCCCGACGGTCCGATCACATATCCGGCGATCAGGTAGGCGAGGATCAGCGGCTGCTTGCCAAGGTTGGCCAGCACCGCCAGCACCCAAGCCACCGTGATGCAGATGGCCATGTCATGCACGATGGCCGTCGTCCCTCCCGAGGCCAGCAAAGGCATCAACGGCTGGCTCGCGAAGTTAAGGGCGCTGTCATGCATGGTTCCGTAAGAAAACAACGCCGCAGCTTAGCGACCCACCTTTGCGCCCGTCTAGTCCTGATGTTTGAATCCGCGCTCCCGAATGAACTTTTTTAAAAATGTTGAAGTCTATGAGTGACATTCGCGGCGACAGCTCCGGTCGCCCTGCGAAAATCGCCACTCACAGTTTCTCCAGCTCATTCCGCAGCGGCTTTAAATCAACATCATCCATCGCCATCTGCCGGGTGACTTCCTTCCCCTGCAATTTCACCGCCTGCTTCAGCCAGCGCCGGGCATCCTCCAGTTCACCGAGCTGGCAGGCATAGCAGGCCAGATTGTAGGAAATCACCCCGATGGTCGCGAACTGGGTCTCCACTTCCAGCAACCGGTCCATGGCCTCGCGCGTGCGTTTGAGTTCGTGCAAAGTGAACGATTGGTCAATCCATCCGCTGCTCCGGTCCGGGGCGATCCGCACCAGCGTCTCGGCCGTGGTCAGGGCCACGTCCCATAACTTCTGGTGCGCGAACACCTGCCAGCACACCTCCAGCACATCGGGATGCGCCGCGCGATTGTGCGGAATCTTGCCCAGCTCGCTCGCCGCCTCCACTGCGTCGCCCAGCCCCAGCCAGCCGATGGCGGCGTTGAGGTGATGCGAATCCGGCGGTTCAATGGGAGGAAACTTCACCATGGTTTACCTCCGGCGCGCTTTCCCAACGAACTGCTCCACATATTTGCCCAGCAGATCCGCCTCGAGATTCACGGCATCGCCCACCTTGCGCTCGCGCAATGCCGTCACCTCATACGTGTGGGGAATGATCCAGATGCGAAACCCGCCGCGCTGCACGCCCGCCACCGTCAGGCTCATGCCATCCACGGCGATCGAGCCTTTGAAAACCACATAGCGCCGCACCTCCGGCGGTGCGGCGATGTCCAGCACGTGATCCTGTCCCGCGCGTTCCCATTTGGTGATGCGCCCCAGGCCATCCACATGCCCGGAAACGAAATGCCCGCCGAACCGCCCGTTCGCCGCCAGCGAACGCTCCAGGTTCACAAGCGAACCCGGTTTCACGAATTGAAGATTGGTGCGCTCCCACGATTCCTTCAGCAGATCGAACCGCGCCTGCGCCGCCGTCCCGCGCCGCGTGATCTTCACCACCGTGAGGCAGCAGCCGTTGACCGCGAGACTGTCGCCCGTGCGCAACCCGCGCGCGCACGTCTTCAGCCGAAGCGTGAGTTCGATGGCCCGCGCGGAAGGCTTCACGCTCACCACCTGGCCGGTTTCCTCAACAATGCCTGTGAACACGCCCCAAGGGTGCAAGCCCGCGCCCCGGAGGCAAGCCGATTGCAGCGGCAATTCACAAACACTCCGCACCGCCATGCGTGCAGCGCCGCCTTTCATGCATTGCCATACCCCACGCCGGAACAACCCGGATAAACGGCAGGAAACGCCCCTCTCCTCATTTTGAATTTTTACTTTTTCATTTCTAATTCTGCCCCGGCATTTCTAAATCAGCCATGCCCGCCAACTCTCCAGATGTGTTGATCGTTGGCAGCGGAGCGTGCGGCAGCCTGATGGCCAGCCGGCTCGCCGCGCATGGCCTCAGCGTCACCGTCCTCGAAGCCGGCAAGCGCTACCACCCGCCAGCCGATCTCGCAAATGCCGAGGCCAACGGCGCGAAGATCATCTGGGCCGAGCCGCGCGTGTATTCCGGCAAGACCCCGATCGTGCCCAAGGCTGGCACCGGCGTGGGCGGCGGCACGCTCGTCTGGCTGGGAGTTTCCCCACGCTTTCACCCGGCGGATTTTCGCACGCACTCCACCGAAGGCGTCGGCGCGGACTGGCCCATCTCTTATGACGACCTCCGTCCGCACTACGAACGTATCGAGCGCGAGTTTGGCATCGCGGGCGAATGCGGGCCGTTCGCACCCGAGCAGTACGCGCTCCCCATGCCACCACACCGCTTCAACCGCCACGCCCAATTGCTGGCTCAAGGCGCACGGAAGCTTGGCGCGCATCCCTTCGCCCCGCCCATCGCCATCAACTCCACCGAATACGATGGCCGGCCCGCCTGCATCTACTGCGGCTGGTGCGGCTCCGGCTGCACCACCGGGGCCAAGGCGAGCGCGTCAGAGGTTTACCTCACCAAAGCGGAACGTCACGGCGCGCGCGTCATCAGCGAAGCGTTCGTCCATCGCGTCAATTACGATGCCGCCAGAGGTCGCATCACCGGAGTCGAGTATCTGGATGCGGGACGAAAGGAGCATCGCATCAACGCGAAGCTGGTGATCCTCGCCACCCACGCTCTGGAGACACCGCGCCTGCTTTTACTTTCCGCGAATTCCGCCTTCCCCGATGGCCTGGCAAATTCAAGCGGACTCGTCGGCCGCAATTTCATGAGCCACCCAACGTGGCAGGTGTTCGGGACTTTCGATGAGCCCGTAAACGCCTTCAAAGGCATGCAGATGGGCCACGTGATGGTGCAGGATTATTATCGGCCAGACCCACGCAACGACTATGCGCGCGGCTTCATCCTGCTCTCCTACATGATGACGCCCATCACCTATGCGAACCTGAGCGGCTCCTTTCATGGCGCGGAGTTCAAGGAATTCCTCCACGACTACGCGCACACCGCCGCCTGGTGGGCGCACGCAGAGGGCCTGCCTCACGCACACAACACCGTGACGCTCGATCCCGAAGTGAAGGACGCACGCGGCCTGCCCGCGGCCCGCCTGACCTATGAGTGGGGCGAAAACGACGTGAAACTCGCCGCCGCCGCGCGCGACAAGGCCGCCGAAATGATGGCCGCCTCCGGTGCCCGGAAAGTCCGCATCGGCCTCAACTACGGCGCCCACGCCATGGGCTCCTGCCGCATGGGCGATGACCCAAAGACCTCCGTGGTGAATTCACATGGCCAGTCCCACGACATCCCGAATCTTTTCGTGTGTGATACCAGTGTCTTCGTGACCGGTGCCGGCGTGAACCCCACCCTCACCGCCATGGCCATCGCCAGCCGTGCTGCCGACCACATCGCCACCGCCGCCCGGCAGGGTGATCTCTGAATCTCGGACGGAGTGCGCCCGTCCCCTGCTCTTCCTCTCGCAACAAAAAGGCCGCCCGCATTTTACGCAGGCGACCACGCACCCATTCCAATTCAACCCTACAGCCGCGGCAGTCCGCCCGGAATCGGGGGCGGAGTCCGTGTGGCGATGGCACGTTTCCGGCACGCGTTAAACACCGCGATGTTGAAGAAGTGCATGAAGCCGAGGACCAGCAGCACCATGCCGATCTTCGTGCTCAGGCTCTCCAGCGCCTCACGCGGATTCCCCGCCGAGACGCCATACTTCAGGGCCACCGACACGAAACCGAGGTTGATGAGGTAAAATCCGACCACCAGCAGATGGTTGATCGAATCCGCCAGCTCGGTGTTGCCGTGGAAGCAATCCACCAGAAACACCCGCCCGTTGCGATGCAGCGTGCGCGCCACCCACACAGTGATGGAGATGCTGATCGCTAGGTATCCGAGGTAGGTCCAGATGATCAGATTATTCATAACTCGCCTTTCATCTTTCTGTAACAGTTATTTCTGTTACTACTGAAATATCTGATATAATCGGCTGTTTAGCAAGCTGATTTTACTGATGAAACCGGGTGCCGGCGGACGCCAGCGGCATTAAGCTCCCGGTCATTTGTTGCGCAAGATCTGCGCGGTGCCGTCCGGCAGCTCCAAAGTGACGGATTCTCGGTCAATTTTCAGCACCTTTGCACCCATGACTTTGTCCCCCACATTCACCAACTGGCCGCTGATCAGGGCAGAGATATTGTCTCCGCGTGACATGATGCCTTGCAGCCTCGGCCCCTTCGGTTCCGGCGGGGGTGGTGTCACGGGCGCAACCGGCGCAGCCGGGATCGGCTCAGGAGCTGTGCCAGTCCTCGGGCGAAGTTTGGCGTACGGCAGCATCGGCTGGAGCTTGGGTATGGGCGGTGTCACGATTTCCGCCGCAATCTTGGGCCGGATGCGGACACGCTGGCCGGGTGGCATTTTGAGCCAATCCTTATACCAGCCGGATCGGCGGAACGTTTCAAAGGCGGCGCCGGCCTTGACCTCCGGTCTCAAATCCAGGTTGAAGGCCGCCTCTTTCGCGTTCAACACCGCAGGCAATTCACCGTAATCCTTGCGGGCCAGGGCCAGCCGGATCAGGTTGTCAAAAGGCAGCTGCAACGGCGGCTCCCGCGTGGTCGCCAGCTTGTAGCAGGCGATGGCCTTGTCGAAATCTCCGATGTGCTCATAAACACCGCCCTGCCGGTTATCCCAGAACGGATCGCCGCCGAACGCCACGCTCAGATTTCCGTAGGCGGTGATCATCCGGTCGGTGAGCCGCGCCGCCTCGTAAAAATCCGCTTCGATAAACGCCGGTGTGAGCGAGTCAGGCCGCACCTGCCGGCACAATTGGATGGCCTGCTTCATCGCCGCCTCGTCCGTCTGGCGAGCCTTCAGGCAAAGGGAGTAAAGCAATTGCTCATCCGCCCTCATGATCGGACCCAGTTTGGAATACACTCCGGCCGCACCTTCCAAATAATGCCATGTTCCCAGGGGGCGGATGGAGAGGCCGGCCGACATCGCGTCGAAGAGCTCCGCATCCCGGCCTGGCGTCGTTACGGCATCAGGTTTTCCCCGCATGGATGATAGGAAGATATATTCCAGCCGATGGTAATGGCTAAACAACTGGTATGGGTTAAATGACACGATATCCACCACATGCAGCCTGCGATCAGGCGCACGCGCCAGAATCAGGCCGGAATATTCATATCCATCTATCCCCTCGTACATGAACACCAATTGTCTCACGCCGTCGAAATATCGCACCCCCAGAAAATGAACCGGGTGCCCCGTGCGGATGAATTCGTCGGCCGAGCGTAGATCCATGAAACGCATTTTCATTGCGCGGAAGACATTCGTGCTCTCTGCATCGCCCGCCAGACCATTGAGCACCCGCGCCAGGAATGACTCCACATCCCAAAGCTCGGCGAAAACGGTGATCCCATTTGTCGCCCAATCCCGCTGGAGCCTCAGTCCTAGTTCATACGCCTCATCATGCTCCTTAAAATCCTGCGCGATTCCCCGCACGGTAAAAAGCAAGCTGGCAAGGAGCACCAGCAAAGGAAATAAATGAAACCTTGGGCGCACATTCACGCCGCCACTCAATTCCTTCAGCCGCACGACTTCAAGCCGAAATCAGGCCCGGACCAGCGTCTGCGCGCGCGCCGCAATCTTCTCCACCGGCCAGAGCCGCCCGATGCCTTCGTAACCGCACGAGAGCATGCCCTCCTCCGGGCCGATGAACTCCGCCCCGCGCGATTTCAAGGTGGCGACATTCTGCTGTGTCGCCGCATGCAGCCACATCTTGCCGTTCATCGCCGGAGCGATCAGCAGCTTCGCCTTGGGGTTCAATGCCAGCGCGATGCACGTGAGCGCATCATCCGCCAGCCCATGCGCCAGCTTCGCGAGGACGTTCGCCGTGGCTGGAGCGATCAGCAACACGTCCGCTTCATCCGCGAGCCGGATGTGCGTCGGCTTCCAGCCTTCCTCCTCATCGTAGAGGTCAGTAACCACCGGACGGCGCGAAAGGGTCTTGAACGCCAGCGGTGTGATGAATTTCTGTGCATCCGCCGTCATCACCACCTGCACCGCGCAACCCGCTTTCGTCAACAGGCTTGTCAGATCCGCCGCCTTGTAAGCGGCGATCGAGCCAGTCACTCCAAGCACGATGTTCGGTGCCGTGTCCATGTGTCAGTTCAGTCAAAGTCCGCCAGCGACACCCTATGCTGGCGCATTTTCTCCGCCTGCACAATGGCCAGCAGACACTTCAGGTCCGCCTCCTTTTTGCCACTGATGATGAGGTACTCGAAGTTTTTCCACTGAGCGACTTCCTGACGTGCGACCGTCAGGCGCTTTTGGATGGCGGCGGGTGAATCGGCATTGCGATTTTTGAGACGCCGCTCCAGTTCTGCAAGCGTGCGCGTGGAGAGAAACACCGTCACGAGCGCGCGCTTCAATTCCGGATCATCCTCCGCGGCCGCGCGCACACTGGCCGCGCCCTGCACATCAATGTTCAGCAGCACATCCTTGCCCGCGCGCAACTTGCCAAGCACCTCGCTCTTGAGCGTGCCATAGCTGTTGCCATACACCGTTGCGTGCTCGAGGAAATTCCCTGCTTGCACGCGCTTGAGAAAATCGCCCGCTTCCAGGAAATAGTAATCCTTTCCGTCCTTCTCCCCCTTGCGCGGATCCCGCGTGGTGCAGGTGATGGCCCGGGTGAAATTATCCCCGCTGGCCAGCGCCATGTCGCACAAGGTCGTCTTGCCCGCGCCCGACGGCGCGGAGATGACGATCAGGAGGGAATTGGAAGGCTGGGCGCTCATGGTTGGAAAAAATGTCCGGGCATGGGGCGGTTGTCCGTCATTCGACGTTCATGGCTTGTTCACGAAACTTCTCAAGCTCCGCCTTGAGCGTCACCACTTCGCCCGCGATCAGCGCGTCGTTGGCCTTCGAGCCGATGGTGTTGATCTCGCGGTTCATTTCCTGCGCCAGAAAATCCAGCGTGCGGCCGACCGGCTCGGTGGATTTGAGCAATCCATCAAACTGGCGGAAATGGCTGTCGAGCCGCGTGATCTCTTCGCTGATGTCCGAGCGGTCGGCGAAATAGACGATCTCTTTCAGCAACCGTTCATCCTCCGGCGCCGGGGCGGGGAGTCCGGCGGCCTTGATGCGTTCGATAAGCTGGTCGTGATAACGGCGCTGCACTTCGGGAGCCTGCTGCTTCACGCGCGCCGCCGCCTTGCGCATGATGCCGATGCGCTGGACGAGGTCCTTCGCCAGATGCGCGCCTTCGCGCTCGCGCATCTTCACCAGTCGTTCCAGTGCCGGAGTCACCGCCGCCTCGACCGCCGGCCAGAACTCCTCGGCGTCGCCCAGGCCGGAATCGGTTTCCAGCACGCCGGGGGCGCGGATCAGGTGGTCCAGGGTCAGATCACCTTTCAGCTTCAGTTCTTTCGCCAGCGCCGTGAGTTCCTTGGCATAGGCCTTGGCCAGCCGGCGGTTCACGCGCACTTCCACGTCGCGGTCCTCCGCCGCATGCAGCACCACGCGGATGCTCACCTTGCCGCGCGCGACGCGCTTGAGCACGGCTTCGCGAATCTGCGTTTCGAGCACTTCCAGCTCACGCGGCAGCGAGACGGAGATTTCCGCCTGCTTGCGATTCACCGAACTGGCTTCCACGGTGATCTGGAAACCGTCTTGCGACTGTTCACCGCGCCCGTGGCCCGTCATGGATTTCATGTGCGCGGAATATGAGGAAGGCCTGCATCCATGGCCAGAATTCTTTGGGGGACCCCTGTAAAGCTATGTCTGGGCAGGGTGGGCGGTGGGCGCGTTTGGGGTGGCTGCGGGCGGGTGGGTCTGGTATCTGAAGCGCGCTTTTATGCCTATTTTGATTGTCAGCCCTACGCGGGTCGAGGCGGCGGGGAACAAGCCGAAGGTCATCGAGGAGTTTGTCGGGCGCGTGAATAATGCCGAGCCGCGAGTGAGCGTCGCGCGGATGCGGAGTCCGGGCGGGTGGGTCGAGCCGGGGCAGGCGCCGGAGTTTGATGAGTATACGATCGTGTTGCGCGGGGTGTTGCGGGTGACGCATCGGGATGGCGCGCTGGATGTCGCGGCGGGTCAGGCGGTGCTGACGAAGGCGGGGGAATGGGTGAAGTATAGCACGCCGACGGATGAAGGGGCGGAGTATATCGCGGTGTGTCTGCCGGCGTTTTCGCCGGGGACGGTGCATCGGGATCCGGCGTGAGGAAGGCAAAAAAACTTTGAACCTTGAACGCTGAACTTCGAACTTTGAACGGGGCGGGGAGCGTTTCGCCGGCGGCGAACGGCTGAGAAGTGAGTCTCGTCACCTCGCCTCCTACGATACGAAATGGTGACCACACAGATTGAATGTCAGTGAACCAATGGACAGTCATGGAACCGACGAACAGGCCGAGGGTGAAGATTTGCTGCATCGCCAGCGTGGATGAGGCGTGGCTGGCCATTCGCACGGGGGCGGCGGCGCTGGGGCTGGTTTCGGAAATGCCCAGCGGGCCGGGCGTGGTGAGTGAAGAAATCATCGCGGAGATTGCCGCGGCGGTGCCGCCGCCGGTTGCGACGTTCCTGCTGACGTCGCGGCAGTCGGTGGCGGGGATTGTGGCGCAGCATCGGCGGTGCCGGACAAACACGATCCAGATCTGCGACCGGCTGATGGAGGGGTCTTACGCGGAGTTGCGCGCGGCGCTGCCGGGGATCGCGCTGGTGCAGGTGATCCACGTGACGGGCGAGGAATCGGTGGCGGAGGCGGGCGCGGTGGGGTCGCACGTGGATGCGCTGCTGCTGGATTCGGGGAATCAAGCGCTGGCGGTGAAGGAGCTGGGGGGCACAGGGCGGGTGCATGACTGGCGCATCAGCGGGGCGATTCGCGAGGCGTCGCCGGTCCCGGTGTTTCTGGCGGGCGGGTTGCGTCCGGCGAATGTGGCGGAGGCGATCGCGCAGGTGGGGCCGTTCGGGCTGGATCTGTGCAGCAGCGTGCGGACGGATGGAAAGCTGGATGCGGGGAAGCTGGCGGAGTTTTTTGCGATCGTGAATGCGGCGGGGAAATAGGTTTGGGATATTTTTGCGCCCATGCCGCCGCCCGTCTTATCCGCAGCTTAAGATCGTTTGCGCGGCTGCGCCGCCACGTCACTCCGCCAAGGCGCGCACCCGGTAGAATCCGCTCGCACCGCCGAGGGGGACGCTCACCGAGTTGGTGGTCAGGACGTCCCCTTCGTCCTGCCATTCGCCGGCCGGCGATGAGCTGCGCTGCAACCGGAAACGCCCCGGGCCGCCCTCCCAGCCAAGGATCATCCGGCCGCCTTCGATGCGGGGCCGCGCCACCACCGTGGGCACCCGTCCCGCCAGCACCTGGCCGAACCCGCGCGACCGG
>JADMIO011475797.1_pt1 | contig 32211 bp, 24 predicted proteins | sample 8958161 | NCBI WGS metagenome assembly JADMIO01 (sample SAMN16585339, study PRJNA669376) | soil metagenome | isolation source: Crop rotation soil | place: USA: Cullars Rotation, Alabama | collected 2011
CCCCGACTCTGACCCCCGACTCTGACCCCCGACTCTGACCCCCGACTCTGACCCCGTGGGGCCATGGCCGTTCAGGCTGCCTTCAGGTTCCCCGTATATTCTTTGATAGAGAGAGGTTAGGGCCCAGACGACGGAGATGAGTCGTGCGAATTCTGCTCGCCGAGGACGATCGTCAACTGCGCGAATCCATCGCGCGCGGGCTGCGTGAGGCATCGTACGCCGTCGACGACGCCCCCGACGGCGGCAAGGCCGTCTTCCTGGCGGCCGTAAACGACTACGACGCCATCATCCTGGACGTCGTCCTCCCCGTTCGCGACGGCATCGACGTCTGCCGTGAGATCCGCCGCCGAGGCACCCACGCTCCCGTGCTCATGCTCACGGCCCGCGACACCGTCGACGACAAGATCAAGGGACTCGACGCCGGCGCCGACGACTACCTCACCAAGCCGTTCGACTTCGGCGAGCTCCTCGCGCGCCTCCGCGCACTCGTCAGGCGACGCGGCGACGTCCTCCCTGACCAGCTCACCGTTGCCGATCTCGTCGTGGACACGCAACGTCATTCGGCGCGACGCGGCCGACGCGACATCGTGCTCACGGCCAAGGAGTACTCCCTCCTCGAGCACCTCGTGCGCAATGCCGGCCGCATCGTCACGCGCACCGAGATCAACGCGCACGTCTGGGATGACAATCACGATCCGTTCTCGAACCTCATCGACGTCTACGTGAGCCGCCTGCGTCGCAAGGTCGATGGCGGCGAGGCCGTCGCGCTCATCTCCACGCGTCGCGGCGTCGGCTACATGCTCGCGGCGCCCGGCACGAGTCCGTCCAGCGCGCGCGTGAGGGCGTGATGCGCTGGCCGCAGTCGCTCCGCGCGCGGCTCACGCTCTGGTACACCCTGGTGCTCGGCGCCCCGCTCGTGGCGTTCGCTGGCGCGTCGTTCCTCGTGCTCGAGCGCGCGCTGATCCACCGCGCCGACGCGTTCCTCGACGAGACGCTCGGTGCATTCACGACCGAGCTCGCGAGCGAGCAGCAGGAGGAAGCGACGGCCTCCCGCGCGATCGCATCCTCGCTCCGCGATGTCCAGTTCCGCGACGTGCGACTCGCCGTGTTCGACGCCCGTGGTGGACTGGTGGCCTCCGGCACGGTGGACACGAGCGCGCGTTATGCATTCAGGCACCCGGTGGACCTCGCGCGCGTCGGCGCGGAGTTGCAGCGTCGCCTCGCGACGACCCGCACCGTGTTCACGGTAGGGCCGGGAGAACGCGCCTATCGCGTCGCGGCCGAACCGGTGACCATCTTCGGGAGTCGGTACCTCGTTGCCGCGGCGTATCCGCTGCACGGGAATCGCGAGACGCTGGAAGCGGTCGGCACGTCCTATTTCATCGTGATTCCGCTCCTGCTGCTCATTGCATCCGCCGGCGGGTACTTCCTCGCGGCGCGCAGCCTGTCTCCCGTTGCGGCGATGAGCGCGCGCGCGGCCGAGATCAGCTCGACGAACCTCAACGAGCGTCTGCCCGTCGGGGCACGCCGCGACGAGCTCAGCGCGCTGGCGCTCGTCATCAACAGCCTGCTCGAGCGTCTGGAGCAGTCGTTCGCACAGCAGCGTCGCTTCATGGCCGACGCCTCGCACGAGCTTCGGACACCTGTGGCGGTCCTGCGTACGGAAGCCGACGTCACGCTCTCGCGCGCGAACAGAAGCGAGGCCGAGTACCGCGAATCCGTCGCCGTCATGCGCGACTCGGCGCAACGACTCGGGCGCATCGTCGATGATCTGTTTCTGCTCGCGCGCGCCGACGCGGGTCATCTCCCGCTGCGACGGGAGGCGCTCTACCTCGAGGAGATCGTCGACGAGTCCGCACGGGCGGTGCGCGCGCTGGCGCAGGAACGCGGTGTGCGCATCGACCTTCTGCCACTCGAGGACTCGCCATTCAACGGCGATGCCGATCTGCTGGGTCGAGTGCTTCTCAACCTGCTCGACAATGCCATCAAGCACTCTCCAGTCGGTGGGACCGTGACGCTTTCTCTCACGCGCCGCGGGCATGAATACCACATCAGCGTCGCGGACGTCGGGCCCGGCATTCCGGTGGAAGCACAGACGCAGATCTTCGAGCGCTTCTTCCGCGCCGACAAGACGCGGTCCCGTGAAGGCGCGGGCGAAACGAGCGGTGCGGGCCTGGGACTCGCCATCGGTCGCTGGATCGCCGAGGCGCACGACGGCCGGCTCGAGCTCGTCAGGTCGGACGCGCGCGGAACGGAGTTTCGCGTAGCGCTGCCTGCACCCGATGATGACTCCTCTGCAGGCCCATCGGCGTCGCCAACGGCGGACGAGCACGATCGTCTGGCGGCGTCGTTCACGGCTCCGGACCGCTGACCGCCCGGCTCCGTGCCGCCGCGTTTGCCGCGGCGTGCCTAACGCACGTTGCGCACCTGAACGCGCAGTCGGGTGCGCAGCCGGGCTCGCCACTCACTCGTCAGGCGGCGATTGCCACCGCCGTGCAACGCGGCGGCCGTCTCAGGCTGGCCGGCGCCGACACTGCGACTGCCGCCGCGCTGCTCCGCGTCGCGCGCACGTTCGAGAACCCGGTCATCTCCGCCGAATACACGAAGTCGGCGCCGCAGTACCACCTGACGCTGGATCTGCCGTTCGACTACCCGTGGCTCCGGCAAACGCGAGTCGCGGCGGCACAGGCGACGCGGGAGGCGGCGCAGTACCGCTACGCGTTCGAGCGGGCGGCTGTCGCGCTCGATGCGGACACCACGTACACGCGTGCGCTGGCGGCGCAGGCGAAGCTTCGACTCTCGCGCCGCAACGCGATCGATGCGGATAGCCTCCGGCGCATTGCCGTCGCGCGTCGCGACGCGGGTGATGCGAGTGACCTGGATGTCGAACTGGCGACGGTGAGTGCCGGCCAACAGGCGAACGTCGCCGCCGGCGACTCGTTGACACTCGTCTCGACGCTGCTGGATCTGCAGACGGTGATCGGTGTCGCGACGGACGGGCCGACCGTCACGCTCATCGATTCACTCGTTGCGCCGGCGGATTCGATCGTCGCGAGATCGGGCCAACCCCTGCCCATCGCCGCTGCTGAGGCCGCGCTTCGCTCGGCCTCGCTCGGTGTGAGGCTCCAGCGCCGGAGCCTGTTCGCCGCGACGGCGATCACGGCCGGATTCGAGACCCACGACCCGTCGGGCGACGAGAAGGGGATTCTTCCCGTGATCGGGTTCTCCATTCCGTTCCCGCTGTTCAATCGCAACAGCGCGCAGGTCGCCGTCGCGCAAGCCGAGCAGTTTCGGGCACAGGCGGAGCGCGATGTGGCGATCCTCGAGACGCGCGCCAGCATTGCTCGCACGGAGCGCGAGCGCAGCATCGCGCTCGCGAACGTCGCGCGCGATCAGACGCTCGTCGCGAGCGCGAATCGCGTGGCCGCCTTGTCGCTCACGGCGTATCGTGAAGGTGCCGCGCCGCTGGCTACGGCAATCGAGGCGCAGCGCAACGCCCGCGAGATTCTTTCCCAGTACATCGACGACCTCGCGGCCGCGTGGATTGCCACGGCCGCGTTGCGCGTTCGCACGCTCACTGCGGGGAACACGCCATGAGTTTCGTCATTCCGAACGCAGTGAGGAATCCTCGTCGTCCCGTCCGAGATGACCGCACGCATCACGGACGAAGGGGACGAACGGATGCAGCGGATCGGGCGGATCAATCGGATCGACCAGCGACTCACCATTCGTTTTCATCCGTGGCGGTATCCAGCTCGAGCCATCGAGATGCGATCCGCTGCATCCGTTCAATCCAAAGCATCCGTTCATCCCGTTCGTCCTTGATGCTCGACAAGTGCCTCCGGATCGCCTCGCTCGCCTTGATCCTCCTCGCGGCATGCAGCAAGGGCAGCGGCGAAGAAGCCGACACGGAGGCGTCTCCCGTAGTGGCAGTGCGCACGGCCACCGTCAGCGAACAGCCCTTCACCGAAACCGTGAGCGCGATCGGTGCCGTGATCGGACGACCCGGGCACTTCGCGTCGTTAGGTGCGCCCACGGCGACACGCGTGGCCCGAGTGTATGTCAGCGAAGGCGCACGCGTCTCCGCCGGACAGCCGCTCGTGGAGCTCGATCGCACCGCCATCGAGTCGGCGGCACAGGCCGCTGATGCGACGTTGACCGCGGCGCAGCAGGCGTACGATCGGGCCGAGCGGTTGAATCGCGAAGGGGTCGCTCCGCGGAAGGATGTGGAACAGGCCGCCGCCGACGTCGCCAAGGCGCGCGCGGATGCCGTCGCCGCACGACGCTCGGCGCAACTCGCTGTGCTTCGCTCGCCGATCAACGGTGTCGTGACGCGACTGACCGCGGTCCTCGGCGCGTCCGTGGATGTGAATCAACCACTCGTCGAAGTCGCGGACCCATCCGCGCTCGACATCGTGTTCACCGTGACGCCGAGCGAGGCCGCGCGCGTCAAGCAAGGCGCTGCCGTCGCGCTCTCCGCCGGACAGAAATCGGGCGGTGAAGAGATCGGCAGCGGGACCGTCTTTCAGGTCGCGGCGGCAGTCGACACCGCGACGCGCGGCGTTGCCGTCAGGGTTCGCGCGCCGGACACGAAGCGGCCGCTGCGCATCGGAGAGACGGTGTTCGGCCAGATCGTCGTGGGCAACCATCCGAAGGCGCTCGCCGTGCCTCTCGAGTCGCTGGTGCCGGAGGGCGAAGGATTCAAGGTGTTCGTGGTGGATGACTCGAGCGTCGCTCACGCGCAGGAGGTCAGGGTGGGAGCGCGCAGTGACTCGACAGCGGAGATCATCGAAGGGCTCAAGGGTGGCGAGCGGATCGTGACGTACGGCGCGTACGGCGTCGAGGACAGCGTGAAGGTCAGCGCCGCGCCGCGGGCCAGGGCGAAACCATGATGCCGCGCACGAAACGCGCGCTGTTCACGATCCTCGGCGAGCAGCGGCGCTTCGTCTATCTCGCGGTGACGCTGCTGAGCGCGGCGGGCATCTGGGCCGCAACGCGTCTGCCGTCGGCCATCTATCCGGAGCTCGAGTTCTCGCGAGTCACGATCGTCGTCCAGGGCACGTCGCTCGGTGCGCGTCAGGTGCTGTTCAGCATAACGCGGCCGATCGAGGAAGCCGTCAGCATCGTGCCAGGCGTGACGCGCGTGCAGTCGCGGGCCATCCGCGGTGGGAGCGAAACGAACGTGACGTTCGCTCCGCGCACCGACATGATCGTCGCGCTCCAGCAGACGCAGGCGCGCGTGAACCAGGTGACGGCCGATCTTCCGGCGGGCGTGGACATCGAAGTCGAGCGCATGACGCCGTCGCTCTTCCCGGTCATCTCGTACAATCTCGAGGGCGGCGACCCGGCGACGCTGTATGACATCGCGCGTTACCAGATCAAGCCGCTCCTTTCGCGCGTGCCGGGCGTGGGTCGCGTGGACGTGCAGGGAAGCGACGTCCGCGAGATCGAGGTGATCGCGGACCCGGCGCGGCTCGCGAGTCAGGCGCTGACGTTCGAGGACGTGGCGAACGCGATCAAGCAGGCGACGACGGTCACGGCGGTCGGCCGCATGCCGGAGAACTACAAACAGTATCTGATCGTCTCGGCCGGCGAGGCACACTCGATCGATGACGTCGCGAACGTCGTCATCGGACATGGCGTACGTGTGCGCGACATCGCGACGGTGTCGTCAGGCACGGAGGATCACGTCCGCATCATTGCCGGCGATGGGCGTCCCGCGGCGCTGCTCAACGTCACCCGCCAACCGGGCGGTAATACGGTCGCGATCGCCGACAGCGTTGCCGCGATCGCCGCGTCACTTCGCGCGACGTTGCCGCCAGGCGCGCGCCTCAAGCCGGTGTATGACCAGGCGGCGCTCGTGCGCGACGCGGTCAAATCGGTGCGCGACGCGATGCTGATCGGGGCCGTGCTCGCGGTGATCGTTCTGCTCGTGTTTCTGCGTCACGCGCGGATCACGGCCATCAGCGCGTCGTCGATCCCGCTGACGATGGCGCTCACGGTGTTCGTCATGTCGCTCGTTGGTCAGACGTTCAACCTCATGACGCTCGGCGCCATGGCCATCGCGATCGGCATCGTGATCGACGATGCGGTGGTGATCACCGAGAACATCGTGCGGCATCTGCACCTCACGCCGGATCGTGAGGTAGCAATCCGCGAGGCGGTGCAGGAGATCATCTGGCCGGTGACGACGTCTACGATCACGACAGTGGTGGTCTTTCTGCCGTTAGGCCTGCTCACGGGTGTGGAAGGTCAGTTCTTCCACGCACTGTCGATCACACTGACGATCTCGGTGCTGGTGTCGCTGGTGCTGGCGCTCACGATCATTCCGCTCCTGAGCGAGCAGTTCCTGACGGCGGAGGATGCGGAGCAGGATGTCATTCCGAGCGAAGCAAGGAATCCTCGCTCTCCCGGTAGAGGGGAAATTCTGGCGCGCATCGGCGCCGCCATCGACCGCGTCTCCGACCGCTACGAGCGAGCGCTCGGCTCCGTGCTGGATCACGCGCGTCCGATGGCGATCGTCGCACTGCTTCTCGTCGGCGCGGGCGTCCTCGCCTACCACTTCTCCGAGAGTGGATTTCTGCCCGAGATGGACGAGGGCGCCTTCGTGCTCGACTACACCACGCCTGGCGGGACCGCGCTGGCCGAGACCGACCGGGAGCTCCACATTGTTGAGAAGATTCTCGCGGAGACGCCCGAGATCGTCGGCACGTCGCGGCGTACCGGCGCGGAGCTCGGCCTGTTCGCGACGGAGCAGAACACCGGCGACATCGTCGCGCGCCTCCGGCCACAGGGGCAGCGTGACAGGAGCGTCTTCGACGTCATCGATGACGTGCGTGGAAAGGTGGAGCAGGCCGTGCCTCGCATGCGCGTGGAATTCGTGCAGATTCTCTCGGACATCCTCGGCGATCTCTCGGGTAACGCCAGTCCAGTCGAGATCCGGCTGTTCGGCCAGGACCTCGCGCGGCTCGAAGCGTACGGTACGGCGTTAGGCGGAAAGCTCGAATCCGTCGAAGGCCTCGAGGATCTCTTCAACGGTGTCAGCGAGCCTACCGCCGAGCTGGCGATGGCGGTCGCGGGGGCCGAAGCGAATCGGGTTGGCCTGACGCCGGAGCAGGTGGGAACGGCGGTGAGCGGAGCGTTGTTAGGCGTCAACGCCGGCGAGGTTCGCCTGGATGACCGGTCGGTGGCTGTGCGGGTGAGGGCGCCCGATTCCGTGCGCTTCAACCCACGGCTGCTCGCATCGCTGCCGATCTACGCGCCGCAGACCGGGTCGCCGGTGCCGCTCGCATCGCTCGCATCGTTCACGCCGGGCGAGGCGCGCGGTGAGCTGCGGCGCGAGAATCAGCAGCAGCTCATCGTCATGACGGCCGATCTGAGCGACCGCGCGCTGAGCGCGGTCATGGCCGATGTGCGGAAAGTCATCGCGGACAACCCGCCGCCCGCAGGTGTGCGCGTCGAGCTGGGCGGCCAGTACGCGAGCCAGCGTCAGGCATTCCGCGCGCTGCTGCTCGTGCTCGGCCTCGCCGCCGCCAGCGTGATCGGCGTGATGGTCCTGCAGTTCCAGTCGTTCGTGGAGCCCCTCGTGATCCTGCTCGCGGCGCCGCTGTCGTTCGTCGGCGCGCTCGTGCTGCTGCTTCTTACCGGAACCGCGCTCAACGTCTCGTCGTTCATGGGGCTGATTCTGCTCGTCGGGCTCATCGTGAAGAACGGCATCATCCTGCTGGACTTCACCCGGCATCGCATGCGGACCGACGGGCTCCTTCTGGCGGACGCCATTCGTGAGGCGGCGCGCATCCGATTGCGTCCCATCCTCATGACGACGCTGTGTACGCTGTTCGGCCTCCTGCCACTCGCGTTAGGCCTCGGCGCCGGGAGCGAGCTGCAGCGTCCGCTGGCGCTGGCGGTGATCGGCGGCCTCGCGCTCTCGACGCCGATCACACTGTTCATCGTCCCCACACTGCTGGTGGCCATCCGGGGCAGGGACTTCAGGTTGGCTGGCAGCCCGGAGGCTGCGTCATGACCGAGCGAATGCTGACAACGCCCATGCGCGTCGTCGCGGGACTGTTCGGCACGGCCGTGCTCTGTCTCGGTCTCTTCGTGATGGCGACACAGCTCCAGGCGGCGAACAACGGGTCCCCACCCGTGCCGGCGATTCTCGCCGCGGTCGTCTGTGCCTTCGTTGCGTTAGGCGGCGCGTCGCTCCTGCGGAGCGCGATCCGCGGCCGCATCACGGTCCGGCCGCCGCGTCGTCGGCCGGGGAGGTGATGGCGTGGCTCGGCAGCCGACGCTGCGCGCGCTGCTACTCGCGGCGCCGGTGATCTTCATCGTGCACTTTTCCGAGGAAGCGCCGGGTTTCGTCGTCTGGTTCAATGCGCACGTGCAGCGCGGCATCACCGCGCCGCTGTTCTGGACGGTGAACTACACCGCCCTCGGCATCACCGTGGGCGTGGTCATCCTCGAGTGGCTGAGCGTGTCAGCCGTCTCCGCGGCGGCGGTGGTCGCGTGGCTGAGCCTTCTCATGATGGCGAATGCCCTGTTCCACATCGCCGGCGCGCTCGCGGATCGAGCGTACATGCCAGGTGTCGTGACGGCGATCGTGTTGTACCTGCCGTTCTGGGCCTGGGTGATTCGTTGTACGCTCGATCAACGGCGGCTGTCGCGCGGTGCCGTCATTGCCGCCGCTGTCGTCGGCGCGGCTCCGATGCTCGTGCACGGGTACCTGATCGTTTTCCGTGGCAGTCGTCTGTTCTGAGTCCGGCGCGTCACTCGTAGCGGAGCGCCTGCATCGGATGCACGCGTGACGCCCGGTATGCCGGCACGAACCCGGCGCCTAGCGCCACGAGCGCCAGCAGGACCACCGACAGGCTGATCACCAGCGGGTCGCTCCCGCTCAGCCCGAACAGCACGGAGCGTGCGGCGCGCCCGATGCCCAGTGCCACCGCGACACCAATGCCCGCGCCGATGGTTGCCATCCGGGCGACCTGGCCGAGCACCATCGCGCGCACCTGGTCGCTGCTCGCGCCTAACGCCATGCGGACGCCGATCTCCCGCGTCCGCTGCGCGACCGTGTATGCCATCACCCCGTAGAGCCCGATCGCGGCGAGCAGCGTCGCGAGCGACGCGAACGCGCCCGCGAACGTCCCGATCATGCGGTCCGAGCGAATGCTCTCCTCGGCCTGCTGTGGCAGCGTCTTGAGATCCTGGACGGGAAGATTCGCGTCCAGTTTCGCGACGAGCGCTGGCACTGCACGGAGCAGCTGCGTGGATTCGCCCGCCGTACGCGCGTAGAACGTCACCGCGCCGATCGTCGAATCCTGTGCGATCGGCGTGAAGAAAAGCGGCGGAATCTCATCCTTGACCGAGTTGTACTTCGCGTCGCGCACGAGCCCGACGATCTGCACGTTCAGCTTCACGTCATTGCCATCGCCCAGCGCCATGAACTTCCCGATGGGACTACGTCCGAGGTTGAACTTCTTCGCGAACCTCTCGTTCACGACGGCGACCTTCGGTGCCGAGAGTGCGTCACGCGGCTCGAACTCGCGGCCCGCGAGCAACGCCATGCCGAGCGCTCGGAAGTAGCCGGCGCTGATCTGGCTGTACCGCGCGTCGGTGTTGGCGTCCGCGCCTTTCGTGAAGCCCTCGACGGATACGGTCGTGCCCCAGCTCGAGCCGGCGAGCACCGGTACACGCGCCGCGGCGACCGCGGTGACACCGGGGGCCGCCGCGAGCTCCTGCTGGACGCGGTCGATGAACGCCGCCGAGCGGGTGCGACTGTATGCGTTGAGCTCGGGGGATAACCCGAACGCCACGACGCGGTCGACGTCGAGCCCCAGATCCACTCGGCTCACGTTGATCAGGCTTCGCACGAACAGCCCTGCCGTGATGAGCAGCGTGGTCGACAGCGCAATCTGGGCGGTGACGAGCGACGTGCGGAATCGGGCTGCTCCCCGCGCGCCCGACGGTTGCCCTGTGTTCGCGCGGATGATCGTGATGAGGTCGGGCCGAGTGCTGTGGAGCGCCGGAAACATTCCGAACAGAACGCCGGTCGCGACCGACAACATCAGCGCGAAGAGCATCACTTTCACGTTCATCATTCCCGCGAGGAAGCTCGCGGCCTCGGGCGGTATCATCGCCATCATCACGCCGAGCGTCCATTTCGCGATGAGGATGCTGAGCAGGCCGCCGGCGATGGCGAGGAGGCACGACTCGGTGAGCAGCTGCGCGATGAGCTGTCGCCGGCTGGCGCCGAGCGCGAGGCGCACGGCGATGTCGAGCGAGCGACGCGCGGCGCGCGCCAGCAGGAGGTTCGCGATGTTCGCGCACGCGATGAACAGCACGACGCCGGTGACGGCGAACAGGAGCATGAGCGGGGTTCCGGCTTCCCGGTCCGCCTGACTCTGCCCGCGTCGCCCGTCCTCGAGGCTGATGGCTTTCTGCTTGAACTGCGCGAGCTTCCTGTCGCTCATGCCTTCCTGCAGCGGTGTCTCGACCTCGGTGATGATTGGCCGATAGATCGCTTGCAGTGCGAGCCGCGCCTGGTCGAGCGTGACGCCGGGTTTGCGCCGCGCGAACAGGTACATCCAGTACGCTCGCCGGTTCTCGAAGACGTCGGTGTCGCGTGACAGGACGCCGCGCATCGTGACCGGAACGAACACCGCGGGAAACGCCCCGATCGTCGTGCTGCGAAAACCAGCGGGCGCGACGCCGATGATCGTCATCGGCTGGCCGTTCACCGTGATCGTTTCGTTCAGCACGGTCGCACGGCCGCCGAGGCTGTTCTGCCAGTAGTCGTAGCTCAGGACCGCGACCGGATTGGCACCGACGACCTTGTCGTCCTGCACGGTGAACAGGCGCCCGAGTGCCGCGTTGAGACCGAGGACGAGGAAGTACGACCCCGAGACGTACATGGCCGGCCGGTTCGTGGGGATCTGGCCGGTCATCCCGAGATTTGCGTCGAACGCGAAGTGCGCGGCGATGCCCGTGAACACGGTCTGACGCCGCTCGAGATCGCGGAACATTGGATAGCTGAACACCTCGTCGCACGACCCCGCGGGTCCGCACGAGACTGATCCGGATTTTGGCCCTGGAGCGCCAAGATTCACGAGCTGCGCCGGTTCTCGCACGGGCAGCGGGCGCAGGAGGATCTGATCGTAGAGTGAGAAGATCGCCGTGTTGGCGCCGATCCCGAGCGCCAGTGACACTACGGCGACGACGGTGACGATCGGACTTCGCGTGAGCGTCCTGACAGCGAGCTTCAGGTTGATCATGGTGGTGTCCGGTGTGAACGACTGCGGGGTGCCAGCGGGAGAGGTTCTGGTTTGTACGGCGGGAGCGGAGATTACGTGTCAGCCATCATTCCGGACGAGGTGACAAACCCTCATTGTCCAGATAGTCAAAGGCAGCTGGTGGCTGGGTGGTCGTGCTGGTCGCTGGGTGACGCTGGGTGCCAGCCGCGGGACTGACTCGGAGTCCCGACTCCGAGTCCCGACTCCGAGTCCCGACTCCGAGTCGATTGGGGTCAGAGTCCCGACTCTGACCCCCGACTCTGACCCCGCCGTCTGCTGGACCGACTCTGACCCCGCTGGACGTCTGGACTGAGCACTGATGACTTATCACTACTAACTGATGACTCAGGACTGATGACCGGCGATGTGGGTCGCGATGCCCGCCCCCTCGGGTCGCCCAGTCGAGGCCCACTACAGGGAGAGCGAGGATTCCTCGCTGCACTCGGAATGACCTGCGCATGAACTCTCGCTTCGCGATCGTCACCGGCACGAGTGCTGGCATCGGCGAGGCCGTCGCACGCGATCTGCTCGCGCACGGCTGGTCGGTCGTCGGCATCGCGCGACGCGAATCCGGCCTGACGCATCCCGCCTACCAGCACCTCACGTGCGACCTCTCGCGCATCGTCGACGACGCCGCGGACCTCGAGCGCACGCTCGCGCCGCTGCTCGGGAGCGACGCGCGCCGCCGCATCGGCCTCGTGAACAATGCCGCCGCGGCCGAAGGGCTCATGCCCGTCGCCAGACTCGAGCCCGCCATGCTGGAACGCACCCACGCCGTGAACGTCATCGCGCCGATCTGGCTCATGGGACTCGTCATGCGGGCGACGGCGCCTAACGTGGCGCTCCGCATCGTCAACGTCTCGTCCGGCGCCGCGACCACCGGCTTTCCCGGCCTCGCGGCGTACGGCAGCGCCAAGGCGGCGCTGCGGCTTGCCGGAATGTCGCTCGCGAGCGAATTCGAATCGACGGCGAACACGCACGAGGGTCGGCGCGATGCGGCGGTGCTGAGCTACGAGCCTGGCGTCGTCGAAACGGACATGCAACGATACGCTCGCTCGCGATCGCCGCAGGAATTTCCGTGGGTGAGCATGTTTCACGAGTTCGTCGAACGCGGCCTGCTCGTGCCGGCCGAGCGCCCGGCCGAGGACATCGTCGCGTTTCTCGAGTCCGACCACCAGCCGCCATTTTCCGAACGCCGGCTCAGAGGCTGACCATGACATTCCAGGAATCGTTCGGCACCGAGCTCCCGATCATCCAGGCGCCCATGGCCGGTGTCCAGGGCAGCGCGCTCGCCATCGCCGCGTCGAACGCGGGCGCACTCGGTTCGCTGCCATGCGGGATGCTCGGGCCCGACGCCATGCGTGACGAGCTCGCCGCGATGCGGTCGGGGACGACGCGACCGTACAACGTCAACTTCTTCTGCCACACCATGCCGGCGCCTAACGACGACCGCGAGGCGGCGTGGCGTGCCACGCTCGCGCCGTATTACCGCGAGCTCGACGTCGACCCCGAGGCCGTTCAACCCGCGCCGCCGCGGCTGCCATTCACCGCGGACGCCGCCGACGTCGCGGAGGAATTCAGACCGGCTGTCGTGAGCTTCCACTTCGGTCTCCCCGCGCCCGACCTGTTGGCCCGTGTGAGGGGCTGGGGCTCGAAGATCATCGCGTCGGCCACGACGGTCGACGAAGCGCGCTGGCTCGAGGCGCGTGGGGTGGACGCCGTCATCGCTCAGGGCCTGGAGGCCGGCGGCCATCGCGGCAACTTCCTGTCGGCGGATCTCACGACGCAGGTGGGAACGTTCGCGCTCCTGCCGCAGATCGTGCAGGCCATCCGGCTGCCGGTCATTGCCGCCGGCGGCATTGCTGACGCACGCGGAGTTGCCGCCGCCCTGAGGCTCGGCGCCGCTGGCGTCCAGGTTGGCACGGCATACCTGCTCTGCCCCGAGGCCACCACGACCGCCGTACATCGTGCTGCTCTCGGGAGTCCCGACGCAGCCCACACCGCGCTCACGAACCTCTTCTCCGGCCGACCGGCGCGTGGCATCATGAACCGCCTCATGCGCGACCTCGGCCCCATCTCATCGATCCCGCCCGCGTTTCCTCTGGCCACACCCGCCATCATTCCACTCCGCAACGAAGCGGAAAAGCGAGGGAGAGGCGATTTCTCGCCACTCTGGTCGGGCCAGAACGCGACGGGATGCAAGGAGATCCCGGCCGAACTTCTGACCCATGGCCTCGCGGAGCTCGTCTGACCGCCAGCAGATTCACGGGCCTCGGCGTATGTCGTAGTATCGTGCTAAAAACCGATGGAGCCGGAATGAAGACATCTCTTCCACGACCCGTCGTGGGCTTACTGCCCGCGATCGTCGTCACCCTCGCGGTACTCACGGCCTGCGGCGGCGCGGCTCGCTCAGCCAACTCCAGCCTCGGCCCCCAGACGACGTCGCCGACGGGACGCTCACCCGCTGCCATCGCCGCGGCGGACAGCGGCCGCCCGCCGTACACGCGCGCTGACGTCGATTTCATCAGCGGCATGATCGGCCACCACGCGCAGGCCGTGCTCATGGCCGGCTGGGCGAAGTCGCACGGCGCCAGCGCCTCCCTGCAAGGGCTGGCCGAGCGGATCGTGGTGGCGCAGCAGGATGAGATCGTGTTCATGCAGCGCTGGCTCAGGGAACGTCGCGAGCCAGTACCGAGCGCCGACCCGTCGCACATGATGATGGCCGGCATGGACATGAAGCTCATGCCCGGCATGCTGACGCCCGAGCAGCTCATCGCGCTCGACAAGGCGCGCGGCAGCGACTTCGATCGCCTGTTCCTGCAGGACATGATCCAGCATCACAACGGCGCGCTGTCGATGGTCGCGACCCTGTTCGACTCGCACGGCGCCGGGCAGGACGAGGACGTCTTCAAGTTCGCCGTCGACGTCCACGCCGATCAGACGACCGAGATCAACCGCATGACGCTCATGCTCCAGTCAGTCCCGTCGTCGCGCTGACCCGCGCCGCGGTATCGCGTTGCCCCTCCTCGCTCCCCGTTCCCCGAGACCCCACGTGAAATCCGCATCGTCGTATCCGCGCCGCGAGGCGCGCTCCACCATGATCGCAGTCCGCTCTGCGTCAGCCGTGATCACGGCTCTCGCGGCCGCCGGCTGCGCATCATCGTCGGCCTCGTCAGGGGCGACCGGCTCAGGCCCGTCGCCCATGGCCAGCGTTTCAATGACGAAGCCCAGCCCGGATCCGCGCGTTGGCCTCAAGCCCGGCTGGTTCGACGCCGGGCAGGCCTCGTGGAACATGCGGCTCGTCTCGAACACGCGCCCATCGAAGGACTTCATCAACCCGAGCACGCCCGGCGATCGGCGGCTCGTGAACTCCGACCTGGCGTTCGTCGGGAACTACGTCATTCAGGGCAACTACAGCGGCTATCAGGTCTGGGATGTCTCCAACCCGGCGAACGTGAAGATCAAGGAGGCGTACGTCTGCCCCGGTTCGCAGAGCGACGTCTCGGTCTACAAGAACCTCGCGTTCGTCTCCGGCGAAGCGACGGCCGGGCGACTCGACTGCGGCTTGCAGGGCGTGCCCGACTCGGTGAGCCAGGATCGCCTGCGCGGCATTCGAGTCTTCGACATCACGGACGTCACGAAGCCGAAGTACCTGACGAACGTGCAGACGTGCCGCGGCTCGCACACGCACACCGTCGTCTCCGACCCTAACGATCCGGCGAACATCTACATCTACGTCTCGGGCTCCGCGCCGGTTCGCTCGTCGCGCGAGCTGCCGGGGTGCTCCAACGCCGCGCTCGATGAGGATCCGAACTCCGCGCTGTTCCGCATCGAAGTCATCAAGGTGCCGCTCGCGAATCCGGCGGACGCGAAGATCGTGAGCTCGCCGCGCATCTTCCAGGATCTCACCGCCCCGCCGCGTCACGCCGAGCCGTTCGATTCAGCGGCGGCGGCGCGACGTGCGGCGCAGCAGGCAGCGAACGGCGGCGCGGCGCGTCCGCCCGGTGGTGGTGGAAATCGCAACGCCGGCCCCACGCAGTGCCACGACATCACGGTCTATCCGGCAATCGGCCTCGCCGGCGGCGCGTGCGGCGGCTATGGCCTGCTGCTCGACATTCGGAACCCGGCCAACCCGGTGCGCATTGGCGCCGTCGCCGACTCCAACTTCTCGTTCTGGCATTCGGCCACGTTCAACAACGACGGCACGAAGGTCCTGTTCTCGGACGAGTGGGGCGGCGGCTCGCAGCCGCGCTGCCGGTCGACGGACAAGCCGGAGTGGGGCGCTGATGCGATCTTCACGCTCGATCCGAGCACGAAGCAGATGACGTTCAAGAGCTACTACAAGCTCTCGGCTGCGCAGACGTCGAACGAGAACTGCGTGTCGCACAACGGTTCGCTGGTTCCGATTCCGGGGCGCGACATTCTGGTGCAGGGCTGGTATCAGGGCGGCGTCTCGGTATTCGACTGGACCGACGCCTCGAACCCGAGGGAGATCGCGTACTTCGACCGCGGCCCGATGGATTCGACGAAGCTCGTGAGCGCGGGCTCGTGGTCCGCGTACTGGTACAACGGCCACATCTACAGCTCCGATCTCTCGCGCGGCCTCGACATCTTCGACCTGTTGCCGAGTGGGCTGATCACGCAGAACGAGATCGACGCAGCGAAGACGGTGCACTTCGACTACTTCAACACGCAGGATCAGCCGAAGCTGGTGTGGCCGGCGTCGTTCGCGCTGGCGCGCGCGTATCTCGACCAGCTGGAGCGCGACAAGGGCCAGACTGCCGAGAAGATTGCGACAACGCGTACGGCGCTCGCGGCGGCGGAGAAGCTCAAGGGGCAGGCGCAGAAGGACGCGCTGACCGCTCTGTCCAAGGAGCTGCACACGGACGCCCGGTCGGCTGGCGATCAGCCGAAGGCGCACAAGCTGGCGTTTGCGGTGGGCGATCTCGGGAAGTGACACGCGGCAGAGGGTCATCCCGAGCGGAGCGTCAGCGAAGTCGCGAGGGATCTACTGTGACGTACTCGTAGCCAGACCGGCCACGGTGAGCCTGCAGTAGATCCCTCACGCGCCCACCTGCGGTGGGCACCCGGCTGCCGCTCGCTCGGGATGACACACGGATTCGTTAGGCGACGCGAGCCGGAAACCCGGCTCGCGTTTGCGTTGGTGGCCTTCGAGACGAGCTGCGCGATTCACGCGCCTGACAGGTTCGGTCACTTACACTGCCGGGTTAGTCGCCCCAGAGCCTCAACCCCGATCGAACCCCCATGACCCGATTCGTCACCGTCGTCGCCGGCATCGCGCTCCTCGGTCCCGCCGTCGCTCAGGCGCAGACCTTCAAGGTGGCCAAGTACAACATCGGTGGTGACGGCGGCACCGACTACGTGACCGCCGAAGCCGGCACAGGCCGGGTGTTCGTGTCGCGCGGCACGCACGTGATGGTGGTGGACGGGCCCACCGGCAAAGTCCTCGCGGACATTCCCGACACGCCGCGCATGCACGGCGTCGGCATCGCCCCGAAACACAAGCACGGCTTCACTACGAACGCCGGCGACTCGACGGTCACGATGTTCGACCTCGAGACGCTCGCCGTCATCAAGAAGATCCCGGTCAAGGTCGGTGGCCTCGACGGCATCATGTACGACGACTACACGGATCGCATCATCCTCACGAATCACAGCCGCCCGATCGGCACGGCAGTCGCGCTCGACGCGAATAGCGGCGACATCGTGGGCACGGCGGAGCTCGAGGACAACGCACCGGAAGGCGCGGCGAGTGACGGGAAAGGAAAGCTCTTCGTGAACAACGAAGGGAAGAACACGATTCAGGTGCTGGACGCGAAGTCGATGAAGGTGCTCGCGTCGTGGCCGATCGCGCCGTGCGATGGGCCCACCGGGATCGCGTACGATCGCGCGACGAACCGCATCTTCTCCGGCTGCGGGAAGACGTCGGTGGTTGTCGACGCGAAGACGGGGAAGGTCATCGCGACCATCACCAACGGCGACGGGGTCGACGCACTCGGCTGGGATGCGGCGCAGAAGCTGATCTACATCCCCGCGGGCCGCGATGGAAACGTCACGGTGGTCCACCAGGACTCGCCGGACAAGTACACGGTCGTCGGCACGGTGCAGACGATGGTGGGCGCGAAGACGATCACGGTCGATCCCGTGACGCATGCGGCGTATCTCTTCCAGCCGGAGTACGGCCCGGCGCCCGCCGGCGCCCCGCCGGGTCCTGGAGGTCGTCCCGCGCGAGGCCCAGTGGTTGCCGCGTGGTTCTTCGCGATAACGCATTGAGGATGGGGCGATCACCGGACACATCATCGCACCGCGGCTCTTGGAACTACGATGGCGCGGATGACGCCGAAACAACCGGATAAGGCTCGACACTGACGCTTGGCCGGGCAACGAGCGGTGATTTTGATGGGAACGGCCGCTCGGGACGCACTGGTGTCCGAGCGGCCGTTCCCCCTTTCAAGAGAGTCCGGCGAGAGTCCCTCTCAATGCAAAGCAGTATCCGGCCGTTTCGGCGTCATCCGAGTGATCGCAGTTCCCCAGGCCGCTTGCGAGATGACGCGTTATGACGGTTCTTTCCGCGAGCATCCCGGCCGACATGTCGGCGCACAACCATCCGCAGAATCGTTCCTATGAAAAGTCTCGCTCCGTTCCTCGGCGCCATCCTCCTCGTAGCCTGCACGGCCGCCGAAGGCACTCCCGACCCCGACGCCGCGCGCTGGGAACAGACCGCGAAGAACGTCTCGATCACCCGCGACGATTGGGGCATCGCGCACATCCGCGGAAAGACCGACGCCGACGCCGTGTTCGGGCTCATCTATGCGCAGGCCGAGGATGACTTCAACCGCGTCGAGACGAACTACCTGAACTCCATGGGCCGCCTGGCCGAGGCCGAAGGTGAGCGCGAGATCTATCGCGACCTTCGCATGAAGCTGTTCATCGATCCCGACTCCATGAAGGCGCTGTACGCCTCGAGCCCGGACTCGCTCAAGGCGCTCATGAACGCCTGGGCGGACGGCCTCAACTTCTATCTCTACAAGAACCCTAACGTCACGCCGAAGGTCATCAAGAAGTTCGAGCCGTGGATGGCGCTGACGTTCAGCGAAGGCAGCATCGGCGGCGACATCGAGCGTGTGAATCTGCGCGACCTTCAGGCGTTTTACGGCGGCGCGCGCGACACCACCAAGGCGCTGACGGAGCTCGAGCGCAGAATTCCGCCGGAGCCCACGGGCTCGAACGGCATCGCCATCGCGCCATCGATCACGGCGACGAAGCACGCGATGCTGCTGATCAACCCGCACACGTCGTTCTTCTTCCGCTCGGAAGTGCAGGTCACGAGCGACCAGGGCCTCAATGCCTACGGCGCCGTCACGTGGGGCCAGTTCTTCGTCTATCAGGGCTTCAACGATCGACTCGGCTGGATGCACACGTCGAGCGGCGTGGACAACATCGACGAGTATGCGGAGTCGATCATCAAGAAGGGCGACAGCACGTTCTATCAGTACGGCAAGGAGCTGCGCCCGCTCGTGTCGCAGAAGATCACGGTGCCCTACAAGTCCGGCAGCACCATGGCGACGAAGGAGTTCACCGTCTACCGCACGCATCACGGCCCGATCATCCGCCAGGCCGACGGCAAGTGGATCGCGATCCGCCTCATGCAGGCGCCGGTGAAGGCGCTCACGCAGTCGTACAGCCGGACGAAGGCGAGGACCTACGCCGAGTTCGCGAAGGTGATGGACCTGCATACGAATTCGTCGAACAACACGCTGTTCGCGAGCGCGGATGGCGACATCGCGTACTTCCACGCGAACTTCATCCCGAAGCGCGATCCGAAGTTCGACTGGACGAAGCCCGTCGACGGCAGCAATCCGGCAACGGAGTGGGGCGAGCTCATGACGGTCGAGCAGAGCCCGCTCGTGCACAACCCGTCCAACGGCTGGGTCTACAACACGAACAACTGGCCCTACTCGGCCGCCGGTCCGAACAGCCCGAAGGAGAAGGACTATCCGGCGTACGTCGAGAGCGGCGGCGAGAACGCGCGGGGCATTCACGCGATCCGCGTGTTGAAGGACACGAAGGATTTCACGTTAGGCTCGTTCATCGCGGCCGCGTACGACAGCTATCTCACGGCGTTCGACGTGCTGTTGCCGCCGCTCATCGACGCGTACGACAAGACGCCCGCGAGCAACCCCGCGAAGGCGAAGGTGGCGGAGCAGATCGACTCGCTCAGAAAGTGGGATCGCCGCTGGAGCGTCTCGTCGGTGCCGACATCGCTGGCGGTGTTCTGGGGTGAGGAGATCGGTCGCCGAGTGCGTCGCGATGCGAGCGAGGAGGGCGTCGCGATCGACGAATACATCGCAAAGCGCACGACGCCGCAGCAGCGCCTCGACGCGCTCGTCGCGGCGTCCGACTCACTGACGGCAGACTTCGGCTCGTGGAAGACGCCGTGGGGCAACATCAATCGCTTCCAGCGCCTGACGGATGACATCGTGCATCCGTTCGACGACGCGGGCCCGAGCATTCCGGTCGGATTCACGTCGTCGCGGTGGGGTTCGCTCGCGTCGTTCGGCGCGCGTCCGTACAAGAACACGAAGAAGTGGTACGGCACGAGCGGCAACAGCTTCGTCGCCGCGGTGGAATTCGGCGACAGCGTGACGGCGAAGGCGGTCACGGCCGGCGGCGAGAGCGGCGATCCGAAGTCCAAGCACTTCAACGATCAGGCGGAGCGCTACGCGACCGGCAACCTGCGCGATGTCTACTTCTACCCATCGCAGCTCAAAGGGCACACGGAGCGCCAGTACACGCCGGGGGCGGCGAAGTAGAGATGCTCTCCGGCCGTTAGGCGGCCGAGTTGAAGGGGAACGGCCTCGGAACGCACCAGGCGCCAAGGCCGTTCTTCTTTTTTCATCCGTCCTGCCGGACCCGAGAGCCTGGCATCTATAACGAGGGGGCGAGCGGATGCTTCGGATCTGGCGGATCGACTCCGTACGATCTCGAGCTCCGTTGCGCCGAGTTGGGATCAATCCGTTCGATCCGAGGCATCCGTTCGCCCCTTCGTCTGAGAGGCCGGTTGAATTTCAATGGTTTCTTGCGCGACGGAGCCGCCACGCGCGCAACCCGGTCTACGGTGCCCGCCACTCCGTTGGCAGGCTGACATTGCCCGCCTGATCGACCGCATTCACGATCGCCCGCGTCGAACCAGCCGGCAGCGCCACCGTCCGCTCCGCCCCGAACATCACGCGCGTCGTCCAGCCCGCAGCCGATCGGGAACGCACTACCCACCACCGCGGAGCCTCATCGTCGCCCGGCGTCAGCGCGAGCAGCGGCCCTGACAGCGCGACGCCAGGCGCGGCCGGTGGAGCTCCATCGAGCCATGGGTACGCCGGCGGGACCGCGCGGACGCGATAGAGATCGCCGGCCAGCGACGCCGCGACGGCGCCGCCATTCCGTGTCAGCGTCGACGTCGTGTTGTACAACAGATGCCCGGTGCCGCCAGGCCGCGTGCGCGTCAGGCTCACCTGGTTCGGGATCTCCGTCGTTCCGAACGCGCTCGACGTCCCGTCGCCGACGCGATACGCCGCGAGCCCCGGCCACACGTGTCGGCCACGTGTGTTCTGCCCGAGCCACCAGTCGAACAGGGCGGGGAAGCTCTGCTGCGGCGCGGCGATCGCCCAGTAGAGTTGCGGGGCGAGATAGTCCACCCACCCCTGCTGCAGCCACTTTCGCGAGTCGGCGTAGATCTCCGCGTACGCGTCGAGCCCGGCCACCCCGTTGGGGCTCCCTGGCCGCCAGATCCCGAATGGCGAGATCCCGATTGCGATCGTCGGCTTGAGCGCATGCACCTCCCGGTACATGCGCTCCACGAAGCGGTCGACGTTCGCGCGCCGCCAGTCGCCCAGCGTCAGGCTGCTGCCGCTCCGGGCGTACGTCGTCGTATCCGGAAACCCGATGACGCGATTCGCCGCGTCGGTCTCGGGATACGGATAGAAGTAGTCGTCGGCGTGGATGCCGTCGATGTCGTAGCGTTGCACGATGTCGGCGACGACGCGCATGACATGATCGTGCACGCCCGGCTCGCCGGGATCGAGCCAGAGTTGGGTTCCGTACACGCGTACGAGATCGCGACGCGTCCTGAAGAGATGCGTCGGCGCGAGACGAGTCGTGTCGGAGCGGTTGCCAGCACGGAACGGGTTGATCCAGGCATGCAGCTGCAGTCCCCGCGCGTGCGCTTCCTGCACCGCGAATGCGAGCGGATCGTAGCCGGGATCAGTTCCCTGCGTGCCCGAGAGCATCGATGCCCATGGCTCGATGGACGATCGGTACACCGCGTCGGACGCCGGCCGGACGTGGAACATGACCGCGTTCAAGCCCGCCGCCGACGCCCGATCGAGAATGCTCACGAGCTCCGCGCGCTGCTGGTCTGCGGTCAACGTGGAGCGAGAAGGCCAGTCGATGTTGGCCACGGTCGCCACCCAGAGTCCACGCATCTCGCGTTGGAGGGACGGCGGAATCGTGTCGGGGGCGACGACCACCGGGGGACCGGTGACGTCCGTTCCATGAGAGCAGGCGGCGAGCAGCATGAGGAGAGCGGCTGCGCCTAACCACGGTCGTGGCGTCATCATGCGTAAAGAGAACGATCCGTGGCCGTGTGCAGAAGATGCCGGCCCCGGATATCCATCGCATTGTCGAGATCCGTAGGAACGGCGATGACGCGGGTGACGCCGAAACGACCAGATCCGGCTTTGCATTGAAGCGATCTCTCGCCGGACTCTTTGAAAAGGGAACGGCCGCTCGGGACACCAATCCGTCCCGAGCAGCCGTTCCCAGGAAAATCCGGGCTCGTTGCGCGAGGAGCCGTATCCGTCAGGATGTATCCGGCAGTTCCCGCGTCATCCGCCCAATCGCTGTTCCCCTGGCCGCGGCGCACGGCTGCCCGCCGATCGCTCCCCACCGATCGGTTCACCGTGATCGCCGCACGCCTAACGAGCCAGAAACGGTACCCGGAAATCCTCCCCATCCCGGAGTCCCGCGAACGCCGCGTCACGCTGCAGATCCCGGGACGTCGATTCGGGACGAGCGTCGAGGGGAGGGACTATTGCGGGTGGTGGATCGCGGACAACGAAACACTTTGATGCCGATCGCACTGTTGTGATGACGGCCGCCCGTCGCCCTCACTGCATGTTCTTCGCACGCTCGAACTCGCGGAGAATCAAATGCCCTACACGGTCTGGAGTCGCGGTCGCCTCGTCGGACACTCCGAGCTCGCGTACGCCCGCGTTTTCCCCGACATGCGCATGGGCGATTTCGAGCCCACCGCCATCGGCGAATCGCTCCTGCCGATCATGGTCGGCGTCTCACCCGCGCTGAGGGCGCTCTACGATGTGTTGGAGAAAATGCCGGATGCCGGACAGAGCGCCCCGCCGGATGACGGCGAATTCCCACCGGAGGTCCGCCGAACCACCGAGTACGCCGACGTGGTCTCCACCCAGGACGAGATCGACGCCCTCGCGCTCGAGCTCCACGACTCGGCCGGCAACCTCGTGAGCACGGACTGGCTGTGGTTCCAGGATACCCACCGGCTCCTTGCGCTCGCACGGGAAGGAATTGCAGCACTCGACCCCGATGCCGTATTCGAGGGTGACGACCGCGAGCCATGGGAGCCCGAGCCACCCCGGTATCAGATCATGGTCGGACTCGAGGGCTACGAGAAACGAATGGAGATGCAGGCCCGCCGCCTCCAGAGTCGCCAGACGAGAAAGACGCGCGAGAAGTGAGTCGCGATTGGCCGCGAACCACGCGAACCATTCGAGCGGTGCGGCCGTCCAATCGGAACGAGCGCCGGCCCCCCCTTTCGGTCGAGCGACTCCAGCCATATTTCTACAATGTAGAAACTTCGATCCGCCGATGTTCGTTGTGCCGGAATGACCGCGTCTCCGTCCCGTCGATCGCCGACACCACCTCGCTTACCCTCGGCTGCGCTCCGTGCGCTGTTGCCGGTCGCGGAGCGCGACGAGGTCATGGCCGATCTCGCGGCGGAGTTCGCCTATCGCGCGACCGAGTTCGGTGAATCGCGAGCGCACGCCTGGTACTGGCGACAAACAGTGTCATCGGCCCCGTCACTCGTGCGCCGGAGCTGGTGGCGTGGGTGGAACGGATTCGAGCCCGATGCGAACCGAATGAGACCTGGAGGTCCGTCGATGGAAAGCTGGATCATGGATGCGCGCTACGCTGCGCGGCGACTCCTCCGCCGGCCGCTATACGCGATTCTCTCGGTGCTCACGCTCGCGCTGGGCATCGGCGGCACGGCGGCGGTCTACGCGATCGCGCGTCCCATCCTCCTCGACCCGCTCCCGTACACAGCCGAGCAAAGCCTTGCCGCGTTCTGGCTCCCGTATAGCTGGTCCGAGCAGGAGTTCCTGTTCCTGCGCGGAAAATTTCCCGGCTTCTCGAACGTCGCGGCCTACCGGAACGACAACGTGTTGATGGACCGCGGCGATGGCGAGACGCGCCTCCTCTCGACCCTCGCCTCGTCCGCTGAATTGTTCTCCGTGCTCGGAGCGGCGCCGGCGTTCGGCCGCGGGTTCGAGAAGGGCGACGATGCGAGTGGGGCCGAGCCGGTCGCAGCCCTTTCCTATGGGCTCTGGCAGGAGCTCGGGGGCGATCGCAAGATCATCGGCCAGCGGCTCAAGATCGATGGCGAGCCACGAACGGTCGTCGGCGTGATGCCGGCAGGGTTCTGGTTCCCCGATCCGACGGTTCGCCTGTGGATCCCGCAGCCGCTCAACCCGGAAAGCCGATCGGGCAACTACACGTTCATCGGCCGGCTCGCGCCCAACATGCGCGTTGACAACATGGGCGGTCCGATCGCCGAGTTCGTGAGAATTCTGAAGAGTCGGTTCACGTATCCCCCGCAGTGGGACAAGACGAAGTCGCCCGTCCTCACCCCGCTCCGCACCTATCTCGTCGGCTCGCTCAGGCCCGCACTCGTTGCGACGTTCGTCGCCATGGGGCTCATCCTGCTCATCGCCTGCGCCAACGTCGCGGCGCTGATGCTGGGTCAGGTCGAAGGCCGCACCACCGAGCTCGCGGTCCGGTCGGCGTTAGGCGCCAATCGCGTGCGCCTCACCCAGCAGCTCATCGCCGAGACGGTGATCATCGGGCTGTCGGCAGGGTTGGCGGGCGCGTTGCTCGCTGCCGGCGCCTTCCGCGCCCTCGTATCCGCGCTCCCACTCGGCGCGTGGGGCGAGAGCGCATCGCTCGACTGGACGGTCTTCGCCGCGGCGATGGCCGTGGCAGTCGTGGCGGCTGCGCTCATCGCCATTGCGCCGAGTGTCGCCATGTGGCGTGGTGACCTTCGCGCAACACTCGGAGCCTCGCGCACGGGCGGCATCGCCGGGCGCGGCGGGCGTCTCGAAGGCTCTCTCGTCGTCGCCGAAGTGGCGCTTGCTGTGGTGATGGCGGCCGGCGCGGGCCTGCTGATTCGCAGCGTCACGAAGCTCTACGCGATCGATCCCGGTGTCGATACTCGGAGCGTTGGCGTGGTGGACGTCGCGCTGCCGACCAACCTGCCGATCGAGCGCCAGCGTCAGTCTCTCACGGAGGTGACGGCGGCGCTGCGCACCGTCCCCGGTGTCACCACGGTTGGTGCGACGCAGAAGCTTCCGTTGCGCGGCGGCGGCTGGAGCTCCGGCATCGTCGTCGAAGGGAGCGCCGAGACGGTGGTGACGACGACGTTCGTTCGCTTCGTGACGCCCGGGTACCTCGAGGCACTGGGCGTCAAGCTGCGCGATGGCCGCACGTTCACGGAGGCCGATCGTGCAGCATCGATCGGGGAGACGTCGGAGCCGCCCATCATCATCAACGAAGCGCTGGCAAAGAAATACTTCGACGGCGCCAACCCCGTTGGACGTCGCGTCAACACGGGATTCGGCCCGCGCTTCGGCCGCATCATCGGCGTCGTGAGAAACGTGGCGGAGGGTGGTTTGACCGACACGCCCGAACCCGCCCGCTACATGCTGAACGAGACGCTGCCGTTCATGCCCGGTGGTGAGGTGCTCGTGTTCCGCACCGCGGGGCGCGATGCGGAGGCCGCGCTCGACGACGCGCGAAAGACGATACGACGCGTGGCGCCGGGCGCTGGTATTCAGAAGGTCTCGACGATGGAGCGCGAGCTCGCGACGGCAGTGGGGCCGGCGCGTCAGGTGATGATGCTCCTGACGATCCTCACGCTGCTCGCGCTCGTCCTCGGTGCCGTCGGCGTGTATGGCGTGATCTCGCACTTCGTCAATCGGCGCAGCCGTGATTGGGGCGTCCGCATTGCGCTCGGCATGATGCCGGCGCGCGTCGTTCGCATGATCGTCATGCGCGGGACAGCACTCGTGGCGGGAGGCGTCGTCATCGGCATTGCGGCGTTCTTCGCGCTCGCGCGTCTGCTCGGGTCGCTGCTCTATGGCGTCGGCGCCGGCGATCCCATCGCCGTTGCGTCAGCCACCGCGGTACTCTTTGTCGTCGGAATTCTCGCCGCCATCATTCCCGGCGTGCGAGCCAGTCGTACGGACCCCGCCGTCGTTCTCCGAGAGCAATGAGCACGGACAATTCGCTGGGCGCGTTCGAGGAGCAGGTGATGCTCGCGGTGCTCCTCGCGCGTGATGATGCGTACGGCATGAACGTTCGACGCGAGATCGAGACGCGCACCGGTCGCGAGATCGCGATCGGTGCCGTCTACGCGACGCTCGATCGCCTCGAGGCCAAGGATCTCATTGGATCGGCGAGAGTCGCTGGCGATGGCGGCTCTCGTCGCGTGTTCTCGGTGACCGCGGCGGGCACGCGGGCGCTCGTCGAGACGCGGTCGCTGCGCGAGCGACTCTGGCAGGGCGTGGATCCGCGGTGGCTCACTGCCGCGAAGGGAAGGGCGTAGACTGCCGCGCTGATCCGCGCGCCTAGTCGGCCTGTCGCCGCTTGCCGCGTGGTTTCCAGAAGAATCGCGGCAACACGCGCCCGCGCACGTCGAACTCCACGCCTTCGTCCTCGAGGAGGTCGCGCTGCCAGCGGGCGTCCTCGGGGTACGCGCGCTTCGCGACCTCACCCGACGCGTTGAGGACGCGCTGCCACGGAACGGTCGACTCTCCGTCCAGGTGGTGTAACGCGTACCCGACCTGTCGCGCGTGGCGCGGGATGCCGGCGAGCTCCGCGATCTGTCCGTAGCTCGCGACGCGTCCGCGAGGGATGCGGCGCACCACGGCGTAGATGCGCGCGTAGTGGTCCGACGCCACGAAGCGTTAGGTGCCGGCGACCGACCGCACCATCAGCCAGTCATCGTCGACGCGGCTGCCCATCCTGAACTGCGCCGTGCCCGATCGCCGGAAGCCGCTCTTCTCATAGAACGCGATGGCTCGCGGATTGTGCTGGTACACGAGCAGCCACAACGTGTCGGCGCCACGCGAGCGGGCCTCCGCGATGCACGCCGACATCAGCACGCGGGCGATGCCGCGACCGTGCCACTGTCGATCCACGTAAAACCGTGAGATCTCGAGTGCGAAACGGCCGTCGAGCACCGCCGGTGCCGTGGTCTGACGCAGATGGGCGAAGCCGAGCATCCCGTCTTCCAGGTCCTCGAGCACGAGCACGCGCGCGCCCGGCTCGTCCAGCTCGCGTGCCTGTTGCGCCGGGCTGAATGCCTGCGCGACATACGCGTCGACGTCCGCGGGGTCGTACCCGTCGACGTACGTCTCGCGAAACAGGCGCTCCGCGAACGCGCTGTACGGAACCGCGTCTCCGGCAGCGAGAATGCGGAGGCGAGGTTCGGCGAATCGATGGGCCACGTCGGGTGCACTGGTCATCGAAGCTTGAGTCGTCCCTCCATCCAGCCGAGTGCGGCGCCCGCGAGCGGGAGCAGCACGAACGAGAAGATCACGGCGGCGATGCGCGCGCGTCCACCGAGTCGGGGCACGATGCTCGGCAGAAGCTCTCCGCCGGCCACCAGCGCGGCGAACACCAAGATACCGCCAAAGAGGCCCAGCACGAGACCCGAGATGGCACTCCAGGCGAGAATCGTCGTCCGCACCGCCTAACGTGCCGCCGTCTCGGTCGGAGAGCCACCCCATACCGGCCTCAGCGGGAAGGCGAACATCTGAAACATCGGCGCCAGCGCCGCCGGCTCGTTGGCGAGCACGCAGAATTCGGTAGCCGGGCCTAACGTCATCTTGCGCATCCACAGCGAGCCCGCAACGGGGCCAAGCGCAGGCTCGACCGCCGCGAACAGTTGCGCGTACGAGAGACCGGCTGGCTTCACGAACCATTGAGCCGAGCGTGGGGCAGTCGGAGGCGTGCCGCGCTGGAGCTGATAGAGGCCTGCGGTTCCCGCCGCCGCGAGCGCCGCGGCGACGTCGTGCGGCGCCTTCCGGCTCGCGGTTACCGCGGCCTCTTCGAGGCCGTCGAGGGACGCCGTATCGCGCACCAGGTACCAGTCCTCGTACGCTTCGCCCCCTCCGTTCGCCCACGGCGCTCCAGTGACCGCATGCGAGAACGAGCGAACGAATCCGGCACTCGGCGACGCCGCGAGAACGCGATGAAACGCCTGTTGCGCGGCTTCATACGCGCCCGGTTCGGCCGATGGCTGCCGCCAGTGCCAGAACACGTAAGCGAGGAGACTTTCGCGGGTCATGTCGTGGGTCGCCATTGGAATGGGGACCAGGAAACATGACCGCCGGAGCCGCTATTTCGCCAGCACGAACTCGAGCGGCGCGCCCTGCGGCGCGACCTTCACGAGGCGATATGGCATTTCCGCGGTCACGTACATCGAGACGGGCGCCTGTCCGCCCGACAGCTCGACGCGGTACACGTCGAACGCCCCCGCGGGAACGGTCAGTTTCTCGGTGCCCTTCACGGTGAGCGTGAGCGACTGCGTGCGGCCCTTGCCGGAGAGAAAGACCGGGATCGTGAACGATGCGGTCGGCGACCAGTCGAACGCGGGCAGCAGCGCGGTGATGAGGTTGTCATCGATGGTGCCGGCGGCGACCGTGGTGTCGATCGTGATGGTCGAGAGGCCGGTGAGCGAGGGCGTGGTCGCGCTGCCCTTCGCGCGGCCGTCGTTGTACGCGATGTCGATCGTGGTCGTCTGCCCGCGTACCTGGCCCGTCTGCTTCGTCGATCGGAGGGTGCCATCGACGCCGAGGTCGATCTCGGTGTGCTGGCTCATGATGGGCCCGATCTGCACGTCGTCCACCACGCGAAAGCCCGTTTCGGTTCGTTCGACGGTCGTGCGTTGGAATCCGAGCGGATTGCCCTGAATCATCACGACGAAGCTGTCCGTCCGGGCCGCGAGGTTCGCGAAGTTCACGGGACTCGGCGACTGTGCGGCCAACGGGCCGGACGCGGCGAGGACGAAGACGAGGACGAACGGGAGAGGCTTCATCAGCGAGAGACCAGGGCGTTGGAGCGCGAGCGAACGGGAAGTGAACATACCCTGGAGATCGACGTCTGGGCGCGCGCAACGGCAACGGAGTCTCCGTGGCATTCAAACGCCCGCGCGGGCGCTGACGTCGTAGAAGGGGTCAGAGTCCCGACTCGGAGTCCCGACTCGGAGTCCCGACTCGGAGTCCCGACTCGGAGTCGGGACTCTGACCCCCGACTCTGACCCCCAGATCTGACCCCCGACTCTGACCCCGTGGTCGGACCACGCTAACGGGACCCATGAGAATTCCTCGCCTTCGACTCGGAATGATGTGGCGGTCGCCATCGATCTTGACCCGCGTCACCCTCGGCGCCGCATTGTTCTGGTCTGCATCGCTGACTGCGCCGCTCCATGCCCGCGCTCAGAGTCCATTGCGTCACTGGGCCGAGGCGATCGACTCGCGGTTCGCGATGAGCCAGCCGGTCATTTCCTACGTGCTCCACGTCGACTCGACAGACCTGTCCAGCTTCGACGTGTCGATCACGCTGCACGGCGCCCGCGACACCGTACTGCTGGCGATGGCGACGCATCCCGAATACGACGACAAGTACTGGCGGTTCGTGCGTGACGTTCGGGTCGAGTCTCCTGCCGCTCTGGCGACGGTGACGCGCGTGGATAGCGCGCTCTGGCGCGTGGTCGCGACGAGCGGTGCGTTCGTCGTTCGCTACCGGCTAGCGTTGCCCGCGGCCGCCGAGGGTGAACGCGCGGGATGGAAGCCGTTTCTCTCCCCGACCGGCGGATTGGTGGGCGGCACGCAATCGTTCATGTACGTCGTGGGAGAGACGCTTGCCCCAGCGCACGTGCGTCTCGACGTGCCTGCCTCGTGGACCATCGCCACCGGTCTCGCGCCCACTGCCGACCCCAAGACCTTCTTCACGCCCAGCGCGCTCGTCCTGCTCGAGTCTCCGATGCTCGTCGGCCGGCTTCGCCAGTGGCGGTTCACGGTGGACGGAGTCCCGCATCGTGTCGTCTACTGGCCTCGCTCCAACGCAACCCCGTTCGACTCCACAGCGGTGGTTGGTGGGGTGGAGCGCATCGTGACTCAGGCAGTCGCCCTGTTCGGGCGGGCGCCGTACCGCGACTACACGTTCCAGTTGCAGGATGCGGCGTGGGGCGCGCTGGAGCACCCGAACTCCGTCACGTTAGGCGCGTCGAGCGAGAGTCTCGCGGGAAACCTCGGCTCCTTCCTTGGTGAAGTGGCGCACGAATATTTCCACGCCTGGAATCTGATGCGGATCCGTCCGGCCGAGTACGCGGACGTGACGTATCGCACGCCGACGCCGTCGCGCGGACTGTGGTTCAGCGAGGGGCTCTCGATGTTCTACTCGGACCTCCTGCGTCGTCGCGCGGGACTTCCTGTCGGTACACCGACGCGTTCCGAGCATCTGGCATCGTTGATCGCGCGCTATCTCTCGAGTCCCGGCAACGCTCGCTTCTCTGCCGAACGAGTGAGCGAAGCGGAATACGGCGGCGCCCCCGATGCCCTCGGCGATTACACCGCGAGCCCGCATCTGCAGGGCGAGCTGATCGGCGCGGTGCTCGACCTGGAGATCCGGCACGCGACGAACGGACGCCGCTCGATCGATGACGTCATGCGACTCATGCTGGAACGCCACAGTGGTTCGCGCGGGTTCACGGGCCGGGATGTCGAGCGTGCGGTCACCGATGTCTGCCGCTGCAATGTCGCGCCGGTGTTCGACGCACACGTGCGTGCTGGTCAGCCCATCCCGTTCGACGACTACCTGCGTCACATCGGGTTGCGCACCGAAGCCGTCTGGCGAACGGCGTTAGGCAGCGACGGGCGTCCCGTGCCGGACCTTCGTGCGTTTGCGTCCGACCCCGGCGACGGCGCCGGCCCGCGACTCTCCATCTCGAATCCGGCGAGTGCATGGGGGCGGGCCGGTCTGCATTCCGGTGATCGCATTCGTGCACTGAACGGTACGGCCACGCGTTCGGCTGATTCGATCATGCGCGCGTTCCGCGGACTGAAGTCGGGCGACACGCTGCGCGTCGAGGTCGAACATCGCGGTGCACGTCGCACCGCGACGGTGGTCATGACTCCGTTCGATCGTCCCACGGTGCGGCTCGTCGATGTCGCCGGCGCGACGCCGGCGCAGCGTGCCCTGCGGGAGCGGTGGGAGTCAGGACGGCCGTAGAGCGCCTAACGCCATCCACGAGCCGCGCAGGCCGCGGCCATGCGTTCGACGGCCGCCTCGAGCACGGGTGGTTCCGCGACGAACGACACGCGATAATAGCCTGCGCCGCCCGGCCCGAACGCGCTCCCCGGGGTCACGACCACGCGTGCGTCGTCGAGCATCGCTCGCATGAACGTCTGGTCGTCGACACCGTTAGGCACACGGTGCCACAGGTACATGGCGCCCCGGGCCGGCTCGACGGTCTGTCCGAGACGACGCATCACGCTCGCGATGGCATCGCGCCTCACGCGGTAGCCCTCCGCGACCGGCACCGACAACTCGAGGTAGTGGTCGAAGGCGTGCGCGGCGCCGAACTGGACGACCGTTGGCGCGCCGTAGCCGACGTTCGTCCGATACGCGGCGAGCGCGTCGATGAGCGCCTCGCCGCCTACCGCGAATCCGACGCGCAGCCCCGCCATGTTGAACGACTTCGAGCACGAATGGAACTCGATCGTCACGTCCTTCGCGTCTGGAACTTCCAGCGCGCTCGGCGCGACGAAGCCGTCGTACGTGAGCTGGCTGTACGCCAGGTCGCTGATCAGGATCAGCCCGTGCTTCCGCGCAAACGCCACCGCCCGCTCGAAGTACTCGCGCTCGGCGACCGCGCCCGTCGGGTTGTTCGGGTAGTTGATGATGAGGATGCGTGCCCGGTTCAGGACGTCGCGCGGTACTGCGTCGAAGTCGGCCAGGAATCCCGTGCTTGCGCGCATCGGGACGAGGTGAACCGCGGCTCCGGTCAGCTGCGTGGCCCGCGCGTACACCGGGTAGAAGATCTCCGGCACGAGCACCACATCGCCGCGGCCGACGGTGGCCGAGATGACGTGCGCGATCCCTTCCTTCGCGCCTGCGAGCGCGAGGATCTCGGTCGATGCATCGACCTCGACGTCGAACCGGTGTCGCATGAACCGGCTTGCCGACTCGAGGAACGACGGCACCCCGCGAAATGGCGGATACCCGTGCGTCGATGGGTCGCTCGCCGCGCGGTGGAGCGCGTCGATGACGGGCGCCGGAGTGGGCCGATCGGGGCTGCCGATGCCGAGGTCCGTGAATTCGAGCCCCCGCCGGCGCGCGTCCGCCTTGAGTCGATCGAGCTCGGCGAAGACGTACGGCGGAAGCGACGCGAGCGCTTCGCTGAGTCGGGCGACGTCGTACGAGGGCGAGATAGCGCGGATTGAGCTCACGGTGCTACAGGGTTCGGGTTCGTTCGGCCGTCTGCTAACAGTAACCCAGGTGGGGTCAGAGTCGGGGGTCAGAGTCGGGGGTC
>JADMIO010866681.1_pt1 | contig 32209 bp, 27 predicted proteins | sample 8958161 | NCBI WGS metagenome assembly JADMIO01 (sample SAMN16585339, study PRJNA669376) | soil metagenome | isolation source: Crop rotation soil | place: USA: Cullars Rotation, Alabama | collected 2011
CCGCCTCACGACTTCGACGAGCTTCGCGGCGAACGCCTCGTATACTCCGTCCTGCACGTAAATTCGGTTGACGCAGACGCAGGTCTGGCCGCTGTTTCGGTACTTGGACGCGACCGCCCCCTCGACCGCCGCGTCGAGATCGGCGTCGTCGAACACGATGAAGGGTGCGTTGCCGCCGAGCTCGAGCGAGATCTTTTTGACCGTCCCGGCACACTGCGCCATCAGCACCTTGCCGACTGCCGTGGACCCTGTGAAGGACAGCTTCCGCACCGTCGGATTCGACGTGAGCTCCCCGCCGATGTCGGTGGCGGAGCCTGTGATCACGTTGAAGACCCCCTTCGGGACTCCGGCGCGTTCGGCGAGCTCCGCGAGCGCGAGGGCCGAGAATGGCGTCTGTGTGGCCGGCTTCAGGACGACCGTACAGCCCGCGGCGATGGCCGGACCGGCTTTTCGGGTGATCATCGCGAGCGGGAAATTCCAAGGCGTGATGCACGCGACGACACCGACGGGCTGTTTGATGACGACGATGCGCTTATCCGGCTGATGGCCCGGCAGCGTGTCGCCACACACGCGCTTGGCCTCTTCGCCGAACCATTCGAGGAACGACGCCGCTGACGTGACCTCGGCGAGCGATTCGCTCAATACTTTGCCCTGTTCGGTCGTGAGCAGCCGAGCAAGATCGTCCCGGTGCAGGTGCATCAGCTCGAACCATTTCCTCAATACCGCCGCGCGCTCCTTGGCCGTCTTTGCGCGCCAGGCCGGCAGGGCGCGTTCCGCGGCTTCGATCGCCCGGCGCGTCTCGAGACGGCCCATATTCGGCACAACGCCGATGATGGCGCCCGTTGCAGGATTGTCGACTCCGATTGTCGCGCCGGAATCTGCCGTGATCCATGCGCCATCGACGTAGCAGGCTTGCCGGAACAGCGCGGGCTCGCTCAGCGTCACGCCGGGGAGAGCAGATGAGGTCGTCGTCAGCATCATAAGGATAGCGGCTTACATCGGACGTGTGAAGACGAATCGAACGTCGGCGCAGCGATCACAACCGAAAATGGCCGGCTTGAATCCCCTCGTAAAGGGTGTTATCCAGACGCACGAAAGCTTGACGTTCCTGAGAGTTGAAGTAGATCACATCCGCCGTCTCTACGGGATCGTACCCTTGTCGGACGAGCTCGCTCTTCGTCTGTTTGAAGGTCGAGGTCACCTCGATCTCGCTTCGCATCCGCAGGAAGAGCGGCCGCGCGTACTCCGGCAGGTGTTCGACCAGGTGCGCCCTGAGCAGGCCGAGATCCAGGTCATGGTCCGCGACAATAGCGGCCATGCCGGCACGGCCGTCGGCGCCCGGAACTGCCACGCCGTAGACGTTGGCCTGCCGGACGCCCGGGAACGCGCACATCGCCTCCGACACCTCGGACGTCGAGACGTTTTCGCCCTTCCACCGAAATGTGTCGCCGATGCGATCGACGAAGTAGAAGTATCCCTTCTCGTCCCGCCGCATCAGGTCGCCGGTACGGAACCATGCGTCTCCCGGCTCGAACACGTTTCGGAGAATCTTCTTTTCAGACGCCTCCGCACTCGTATAACCATCGAAGCGGTTGCCGACGTTGGAGCGGTCGCCGAAAATCCGGCCAAGGGCCTCGCCGACTTCGTTCGGAGCGCAACGGATGCAGACGCCCTTCTCGTTGCGGACGGGTTGTTCTGACGCGACATCGAATCTGACCAGCGTCGCCGGAAATCGATGTGCGAGGTACGAGGGGATGCGGCCGATCGCGCCGGGTCTGCCCTCGACGTTGAACAACGAGACGTTGCCTTCGGTCGCCGCGTAGAATTCGAGAATCGACGGAATGCGGAATCGATCTTTGAACTCGTTCCACACATCGGGCCTGAGTCCGTTGCCGCAGACCATTCTGATGCGATGGTCCTTCTCGCTCGGATCGGTGTCGGTGCGCAGGAGGTAGCGACACAGCTCGCCGATGTACTGGAAGAGCGTGCAGTCCCAACGGGTGACGTCTCCCCAGAATTGCCGCGCCGAGAAGCCGTCGCGAACGACGACCGAGCCGCCGCCGGCCAGAACGGCGCCTGTGGCGAGAACGCCGCCGACGCTGTGATACATCGGCAGGCAGTTGTACATCCGGTCGCCGGCTCGGACATCCATCAGGCCGGAGAACCAGAGGCTCCACTGCATCAGCCGGGCGTGGCTGACATTGGCAGCCTTCGGCAGTCCGGTGGTGCCCGACGTGTATATCTGAAGCGCGCGATCGTCAATCATCGGCGCTCGACGCTCGGTGTCGCTCAGTGTCTCTCCACCGAGCTCGTCAACGGCCCGATCGATGCGCCGGAATTCGCCATGGTCCGCGCCGTGAACCCAGATCGTTGGCTCGCCGGCGAGATGAGGCAGGGCGCTGGCCAACGGATCCAGCAGCCTTGCGGCCACGATGACGTGCGCCGGCGCGACGATGTTGATGCAATGCGCGAGCGAGGGTCCGGTCACATTGGTATTGAGGAGCGCGACCACGCCACCAATGCTGGTGATGCCAAGCCATATGGCCATGAACTCAGGCCGGTTCGGCATCAAGAGACAGACGCTGTCTCCCTTGGCGATCCTCTGCTCCAACGCCCAGCGCGCGTATCGGTTCGCCCGCTCCGCGAGCTCGCGATAGGTGAGCGATTCGCGATCGGAGAGCAGAGCCGGAGCCTTCGGGCATTTCTCGGCGAGTTCCTCGATCACCGTCCGGAAGATGCGCTCGGGATTGCTGGTGATCGGCGCGGTAAGGCCGAGAGCCCGCGCCCATGCCTGGGCAGGCGATTGATTCCCGGTTGCGGGTGCCTGCGCGACCTCGTCTCGACTCACGATCATTGGTCCCTGGCTGCCCGCTAAGCGGTCGCGCCGGCATCCACGGTCAGGACGGTGCCCGTGATGTTCTTGGCCTTGGGTCCCAGCAGAAATTCGACCGCGTCGGCCACGTCGGCGACGTCGGCCAGCCGCCGGAGCGCGCTGCGGCGCGCGACCTGTTCCCGGCGCTCGCTGTCCATGTGCTGGGTCATCTCGGTGTCGACAAATCCTGGCGCGATCGCGTTCACGGTGACGCCGAGCCGACCGACTTCTCGCGCCAGCGATCGCGTAAAGCCCACGAGCGACGCTTTCGTCGCGCTATATACCGAGAGCCCGCTGTAGCCTGTAAAGGCGACGATCGATGCGACGTTCACGATGCGGCCACCGCCGTCAGCCATCATGTGCCGGACCACATACTTGGTCAGGATGATCGGCGACAGTGTATTGAGCCGGATCAAACGCTCGATCTGCGCATTCGGCATGAGTCCGAGAGCACCGTCCGAACCCAGCCCGGCGTTGTTGACCAACCCGTAGAGCGGCCCGAAGTCCTTGCGCAGCATCTTGACGAGGTTCGGGATCTCCTCCGTATCGCCGAGATCGAATGGAACGAAATGGAGCGAACCAGGCTGGGAGGCATTTGCGGCTTCAATCGTGGCCGAGAGCTCATCGCTCGTTTTCCTCGCGACGGCGGCCACGCGGTATCCTTCCGCGATGAGCTTGCGTACGATGCCCAGGCCCAATCCGCGACTGCCCCCTGTTACGAGGACGTTAGGCACAATGGCGAGCCAGTTTCCCAGCTGCAGCGACCTGGAGCGCAGGCACGATACGAATCGTCGCGGGAACCTTGTGCGCCGCCAGATTCTCGTGGCAGAACCGCAGAATTTCCCTTTTGACGTCGCTCGCGGTCGTCGGGTCCGGTTCTGACCTGAGAACGACGTCGGCGGCGACGAGCGAGCCCGTGATTGGGCTTCTCATCGATCGCACGACCGACATCCGGACGGCCGGGTGGTCGTTGATCACGGCTTCCACCTCCTCAGGATAGACCTTGAGCCCTCCGACGTTGATAACCCCGCTCCTCCGTCCCAGGAAATGATACCGATCGCCGCGTCGCTCGACTACGTCCCCGGTGTCGACAAATCCCTCGTCGTCTGCGATGGCGCCGTGCTCATCGCCAATATAGCGGACTGCGGCTCGAGCGGACCGGATTCTCAGCGAATCACCCTCGATCTTCATGACCATCTCGTCGCGGGCGCCGACGAAGCTGGCCGGAAACCCCTCCAGACCGTCGTTGACCTCAAAGCCAACGCCGGCTTCCGTCGAGGCAAAGGCGTGACCGACCGCTGCCTCCTGATAGAACGCGCGGAGCGCGTTCAGGATCGACTGGTCCGCAATCTCGCCCGACAGACGCACGTACCGCGGAGCAATCGCCCGCGCCTGAGAACTCATCAGCGCGCGTCGCCAATGGGACGGCGTGCCGGAGATGTTCGTGACGGCGCGCGCACCGAGGCGCACGAGAAAATCGCCGAGCGGTTCTTCCGGGCCGGACAACACGAGGGAATGACCGCCCAGGACGGCCCGCAAGAAAATCTGGAGACCACCGTAACGGCGAATGTCATAGAACGTGCCCCAGACGATGCTCTGGTCCCGGTTCTGGCCGCTCTTGATCGCGGCAGTCAGGCCAGCGAGGCTGTGAGCGATCATCTTCGGGAGGCCGGTCGTTCCCGATGTGAGGAGAACCCATTCGGTCCGGGCACGCTCGCACGGTTCGGCCTTCGAAGGCGACATCGCGACGCCGCAACGAACCCGCAGGGGCACGCCCAGGCCGTCAGAATCGACCGGCTCGTCATCCGACACGATCGCATCGACGCCAGCCTTCTCAATCAAGGATGGCAGATGTTTTGACGCCAGGTCTGGCGGACAGATGATGATCCGACTCGCGACTCCGTCCAGCTCGGCGATCGCCAACGCTGCCGCGAACTGGTCGTGCGTCAGGAGCAGAACAGACCGGCCCTTGAGCTCCGCGAGTCGGCCATTGAGGCTCGTACCGCACAGGAGGTCCTCTAGACTGACGCTGGCCGCGCCGCCCCAGATAAAGCGGTCCTGACGATTCGAGGCGTTAGCCAGCCTGTCGCGAATCGAGGTCATGGAGTTTGGCCGTGTTCTCGTAGAACTTGATGAAGCCGCCGAGTGTCACCACGTCCGGAAACTCCTCGGCTTCGTTGAACGGGTCGAGTCCCAACCCTTCTTCGAGCCGTGCAACGAGAATCGCGATGGCGAGCGAGTCGAGTCCCGATTCCGCCAGAAGCAGTTCGTCGGTGAGAGGCGGCAGATCGATCTTGTTGTCCGACGCAATCTGCTGAATCAGCTGGATGATGTTGGACCGTACTGACATTCATTCCTCGTTTCGATGGCTCGGGAACCACGGAGGCACACCCGGGGCGGCCGCGAGCGTCGACCGATCCGCAGAACGGTCGGGGAACGCCCGCGTTGCCAGGTGATGCCTCGGATTGTCCGAGGGTCTTCTCTTGAGTCGATCAGGCCATCGCGGCGGCCGGCGATTTCGATCCCTGTCGCACAGCCGCGCTCGAACCCGCGATGATATTTGAGATCAGCGCTCCGAGAAGGTCGACACCCTCGAACAGGTTCGCCGCAGCCGGCGCGGCGTCGTGGGCCTGCGGAAGCGTCATCTCGACTTCGAGCGCGCGATAGAGCTCTTCCGTGTGGGTCACATCGCAGACCCCGTGCACGTCGGTGTATTCCATCTCCGAAGAACCCTGCAGTCGTGCGAGCTCCGCGAGATACGGCATGAAGCGCTGAATGAGACCTTCGAAGAACGCCATCGTGATGACGATGCGCACGCCGGAGAGTCGTCCAATGAACAGGCGGACGTCAGTCAATTTCTGATGAAGCGCCATCGCGTCTTCGGTCGTGGGAAGAGCGTGTGCGGCCATGGCGAACTTGCGCATCATCAAGGGATGGGCGTCGCGAACTTCCTCCTGAAGGTTCTCGAGGATCTTCGAGCGGGCCGCCTCCGATCTGACCGCGATCCAGGCGCCGGTCATCCAGTAGATGAAGTTCCCTTCGAGCACCGCAGTGTAGCGAGCGATGATGCCGCGCCGTTCCTCCGCCGTGAGTCGATCGGGCTTGGGCAGAGAACCGAGCAGGTCATCGATGACCGCTTCGATATGTTTTCGGATCGGCGCCGTGGAAAGTTCGGTCGACGTCACGGCCTGAGAAGACGCGAGTGCGGAAGATCCTGAAATCATTGAGTGCTCCTCGACTGATCGCACTTAGCTGAAAGAGTGTTTACTGAACGAGCGGTTGGCGCACATCCCGTGCCAGAATCCACCGAACAAAGAGGCAAGGAAACCCCACGAAGCAAATAGGGGACGCGGGAGGCGGCACCGAAAGGAAGACTTTTGTCACCCTGCCGCTGGCCGTCTGAGTCTATTTGCAGGCTCGACCCGTAGGGCCGAGCCGCGCTATTGAACCTGCAAGCCATTGGGCGGAGGCGGCGCCGAGACGGCCGACGTCCCGAGCGGGATGGCAATCTCGCGGAACAGACTGGAGTTCTGCGGTTTGATGGCAACGTAGATAATCTTCTTTCCGGACAGGTCTACCGCCGTCGATTCCCAGGTCATCCCGTTGTAGCCGCCGAGGCCTGGAGGCGTGATGAGCCCGCCTGGCGCAGGCACGGCGTTCTGCCAACCGATCCGAAAGACGTCGTCGAACGAGTACCGGACTTCGTGCTTGATCGTGTCCTCGGACTTGTTTCGATCCCAGGCCACGTGAAGCGTATTGGTGGACGGTATGTAGACGCCGTTGAGGCTGTAGATCTGGTCGATGTTCTCGGGACGGGTCTCTTTGTAGAGTTCGAAACCGTCGAAGTAGAAGTCCGCCGGTACTGCCGTCATGGGACCCTGGGCGTCAAAATAGAAGCGTGTCAAGGCGTCGAAATAGTTGTAGCCGGTCTCGCCCGTCGGGTAGGGCAGATTGCCTTGTTCGATGTTGCCGTTGCCTCCCCGCTGGTGGCTGGGATGCGTGTCGACAATGACCTGATGCCATTCGCCGGTGTACGGGATGTTGAAAAGGTGATAGTAGTGCCCGCCGCCTTCCTCAGGATTGAGACCGTTGGCAGTCGTGCTCATCACGTACGTGCCGAACTGGATATTTGCCCCGCCGTCTGTTGCCGGGACGAGCGTAGGCGGCACCTTCACCCAGAACCGCAATCGATTGAACGTGTCGTTGCGCCAATCGGAGGCGGGGAGCACCGACTCGCGCATCCGATGCCAGACAGATCCGTCGTTGGGATAGAAACTCATGTATATGTTTCCACCGGTCACGGTGATCTTGAGGCTCTTGGAACCGTCGTGCGCGGTGTTGGACGCGATGCTCGCGTTTCCTGGATCCGGTCCCTCCGTCGTGTCGTTGGGGTACTGATTCCACAGAAGCCGATTTTCCTGGAGTGGCTCGTCAGGCTGGACGACGCGAATGGGTCCGCCCTCGAAATCATCGAGGAGGACCCTCTCTGAACCGCCTCGCAACTCTGCGACGAAGAAGCCCGCCCCCACGAGAAAGACCACGAGTGGAAGGACGACGGGCAGGGCGCGCGTCTTCAACATTTCACAATCCTGTCGGCGAACCGCCCCGGGGACAACGGCGGCCACACACACCCGACCCGGTCCGGCAATGGCGTCATTCTTTCGAAATACACAGGCTGTACCCGCCACAGCAAATATCCGGCCATGTCACGGCGCTTCCTCGCGTGTAACTGATTGATAGAAGGTCACTTGTACCTATGCGCCGCACGACCGAGCAATTTGTCCATCGCCAGGGAGCCTAAAGTCCTCCAGCCCGTGACAATTGGCCTCCGCGCTAGGGGAGCGATTCGGCTTCGGTGAAGAGGGAGGGATAGCGCGTTTCCGCCATCGCGATGAGTCGTTGCGCCACCATCCTATTGCCGGAAGGAGTGAGATGACAGTAGTCGGTGTAGGCGTTGCCATCAAACCCTGCAAACGGATCGAGGAGCGGCTCGAAGGGCACGCGGTCTCTGCCGATCAGGTCCGCGGCTTCGGCGCCGAGGCGACGGTAAAAGTTATCGCGCCACAGGTACTCGTCGATGTTCGAATAGATATAGCCTCGAATCGCGCGCTCGTTCCGCGTCCACGTCTTGGTCTGGTCCAGGTGAATCAACGGCTGCAGGACGAAGAGGTGCGGGACCCGATCGACCTCGAGCACGCTGTGAAAGTAGCGCATCGTGGTCGCATATTCGGTCACGTGCTTCTCGATGTCCGATCGGTACTGCGTGTAATCGGCGGCCACCCTGGCTTCGTAATCCGCCGGGCGGCCGACGTTCTCGTACTGGCGAACGAGACTGTCGTCGACGGCGCGCTCGTGACCGCCGAACGCAAGGACCGCGATCAAGTAGAGCGCGTTCGAAGCGCGAAGCAGCGGGCGCAGCCGATACGCGGCGGTGCCGAGGACTTCATCGCGGTAAAGCTGGTCGGTCAGCTCCCAGCTGTTGAGCGATTCGCGGTGGAGCGTCGAATCGTTCTGACCATCGATGGAAATAATCAGGTCGGGGGAGAAATCCTTCACCTGACGCAGGTAGTGAATCATCTGCTGATGAAGCTTGCTCCAGTTCGTTGCTGCGCTGATCACCTGAAACCGGCGGCCCGGGTACTTCGCGTTGAGGATCTGCTCCATCGAGCCCGCAATGGTTTCATTGGTCGCAAGCTCGCCCTGCCCGGTGAACCCCTGCCAGATCCCGGTCGGCTGCGACCCATACGCCATGGAGCCGCCGAGCACAAAAATCCGTCGTACGGCCGGCGGCTTGGCGGGGGTGACGCTTTCGGGGTAGCGAAGCCCGTGCTCGTCGAAATGTCCCTTCAGCGACCACGTCGTGTAGTTGGGGGGATCGGCCCACACCTGATATCCATCTTCGGCCATGGATCCGCGGGTTTGGACGTTCAGGTCGAACCCGTAGCGGCCGAAGTGGTGGCGCACGTAGGCTCCCGCGGCGATCTCCACACCGATGATGGCCAACGCCAGACTGATGAACGCAGCCCCCAGCTTCTTGATCATTGCCCCCTCGCTTCCCCGCCGTCGATGCTGGCCGGACTCAGAAGATCGTGTAGATAAAAGGCGCCAGCGCCGAGCCTCCGGCAACCGCCAGAAGCGCCCCCATCGTCACGAGCACGACGACGATTGGCGTCAGCCACCATTTCTTGTTCGACTTGAGAAACGCCCACAGTTCTCGTCCCGCCTCAATCTTGCTCACTCGAAGCTCCCTTCTGACCGTTCGATCAGAACGACTGTTCGTATCCTTCTCTCGACTGTCGGGTATGGGGTCGGGCGCGCCAATACGACTGCTCGATTCCCTTGCGGCGGTCCAACGGGTCGTGACCCGTGAGGCGCAGGACGAATCCAATCGGGGCGAGCGCGACAAAGAAAAACAGCCCCAGCAGGATTCGCGTATTGACGAAACTCAGCGCCCCCGCCAGCGCCATCCAGTATCGATAAAACCACACGGCCGCCGGCGTGATGGCGGCGCAGACCAGCAGGACGCCCGCGCCGGCGCCGAATCCGCCAGCAGCGGTCGAGTGTCCGCGATGCAGCTGCCAGGCGGCGAGGCTCGCCAGCACGACGGCAACGAGCATGGTCGATTTCCTGGCCTGGAGCGGCGTGAATTCCTCAGTCAAGCTGAAACTCCTTTTGCCAGTCCTGGTCGCCGGCGAGTGCGGGCTGATCGGCCTTATCGAGCAGAAAATTCCCGATAGCGAGCGTGTCCATGCCCGTGCGCATGAAACACCGATAAGCGTCCTCCGGCGTGCAGACGATCGGCTCGCCCCGGACGTTGAAGGACGTGTTGACGACGAGGGGACAGCCCGTCAGGCGATCGAACTCCGCGATCAGGGCGTGATACTGAGGATGATCCTCGCGCCGGACGGTTTGAACGCGGGCCGAATAGTCCACGTGCGTCACGGCCGGAATCGTCGACCTCGGCACGTTCAGCTTCTCGATGCCGAACAGACGATCCTGTTCGGCAGTCATCTCATGCCGGATATCCTGGTGAACCGGTGCGACGAGCAACATGTATGGCGAATCGCAATCCAGGTCGAAGTACTCGCCCACGCGCTCGCAGAGCACCGACGGCGCGAACGGCCGGAAGCTCTCGCGGAACTTGATCTTGAGGTTCATGACGGATTGCATCTTGGTGGACCGGGGATCTCCGAGAATGCTCCGCGCGCCCAACGCGCGGGGACCGAATTCCATACGCCCCTGAAACCACCCGATCACCTTTTCGTCCGCCAGGCGTCGAGCCACCTCGTGAATCAAGCACGGTTCGGTGACCCGCTGATACGACGCGCCGAGCCGCTTCAATTCGCGCTCGACGTCGTCGTCACTGAATCGCGGGCCGAGAAACGATCCCTTCATCGCATCCGAATAGTGTCCTCTTGCAGACTCGGGGCAACGTCCGTTCCCGAGGTACTGATGCCACACGGAGAGCGCCGCCCCCAATGCGCCACCGGCGTCGCCGGCGGCGGGCTGCACCCAGATGTGCTCGAAGGGGCCCTCGCGGACGATGCGACCGTTGCCCACGCAATTCAGCGCGACGCCCCCGGCCATGACGAGCGCCTTCTCCCCGGTCTCGCGATGGACGTGCTGCGCCATTCGGAGCATGCAGAGCTCGGTGACGTCCTGGATCGACCGCGCCAGATCCATCTCGCGTTGCGTGAGGCTGCTCTCCGGTTTGCGAACGGGCCCGCCGAACAGGCGATCGAACGCCCCGTTCGTCATCGTCAACCCGTGCGCATATTCGAAGTAGTCCATGTTGAGCCGCAGCGAGCCGTCCTCCGCGACGTTTACCAGTTCGTCGAGAATCGTCTTGACGAACGTGGGCTCGCCATAGGGCGCAAGACCCATGACCTTGTACTCGCCCGAGTTCACCTTGAAGCCCGTGTAGTAGGTGAATGCGGAATACAGGAGGCCGAGCGAATGTGGAAAACGCGTTTCCGCCTCGAGATGGATCTCGTTGCCCGAGCCCAGTCCCCAGCTGCTCGTCGCCCATTCGCCGACGCCATCGATCGTCAGGATCGCGGCGGACTTGAACGGCGAGGGGAAAAACGCGCTCGCCGCGTGCGATTCGTGATGCTCGGTGAAGAGCACTTTGGCGCCCGTTCGGCAGCTCTTCGTAATATGCTCGCGCGTCCAGAGCTTCTCCTTCAGCCACAACGGCATGGCCTTCAGAAACGATCGGTAGCCCCGCGGCGCGTAATCCAGATACGTCTCGAGCAGACGCTCGAACTTCTGAAGTGGCTTGTCGTAGAACGCCACGTAGTCGACGCCTTCGGGCGTCAGGCGCGCTTCGCGCAGGCAGTACTCGACCGCGGCTGCGGGAAACCGATGATCGTGCTTCTTCCGGGTGAAGCGCTCCTCCTGCGCGGCGGCGATCAGCTCGCCGTCACGAACCAGACATGCGGCCGAGTCGTGGTAGTAGGCGGAGATTCCGAGGATGTTCATGGGCGATTTTCGACCTTCACGAAGCGTGTCGCGGCTCATTTCGACAACAAGAATCGGCCAAGCACGAGAACGTCGAGCCCGGTGCCGTAGAACACACGGACCGCGTCGCGGGGCGAGCACACAATCGGCTCGGAGAAACCGTTGAACGACGTGTTGACCAGTACCCCGGTGCCGCTGATCGCCTTGAACGCGGCGTGCAGCTCCCGGAACAACGACGGACCGCGGTCGATCGTTTGCACGCGAAGCGTTGACGCTCCTTCCGGCAGCACATGCCGAAACAGATCGCGATCCCGGATGGCATAGTCGTACTCCATCCACGACGACCGGCTCGGACCCTCGAAGTAACTCGCCGCGTCCTCTTCACAGGTCGAAAGTCCGTAGGCTCGGTGCCGTTCGCGTTGTTTGAGAAAGCCGTTCAGATTGTCGAGCGCGTACGGCGAGAGCGGGCTCGCCAGGATGCTGCGGTTGCCCAGCGCGCGGTGTCCCCACTCCATGCGCCCATGAAACCACCCCACCAGGCGACCGGCCGCGAGGGCCTCGGCGCAGCGACCAATCGTTTCCTGCTCCGACAGGCATTCCGGCGAGAGCTTGCAGTTGTCGAGCGTCGCTTTGACGGCTTCGATGCCGTATTCAGGGCCGAGGAACGGAGAGACGACCTCTGGCGATTCGGCCCTGTCGTGACGGCCTACCGCGAGCGCCGCGCCCGCCGCGATGCCGGCGTTGCCCGGATTTGGCGGCACGTACACTTCGTCGAACGCACGAGATCGGGCGATGCGCGAGTTCAAGAAGGTGTTGTAGAACAACCCTCCGCCCAGGCAGAGGCGCGGCACCTGGAGCGTGCGCGCGATGTCGGTCACCAGCGCGACAAGCGCGTCGCCGAGCGCGCGCTGAAATGCGCTCGCGACCTGTGCGCCGAGGCGAATCGGCCACGCCTGTCCCTCCTCGTGCAGCCAATCGGCGAGCTCGCGCTGCCAGTCGGGTTGAACGACCAGTCGACCGTTTTGGTACGCGAATAGATGCGCGATCCGCGCGGAGGAGTCGCCTCGATCGAGCCGCGCCAGCGCTTCGAGACGGTGTTCCTGGCCGGGCGCGAACCCGAATACCTGGAGACACTGGCTGTACAGCGCAGCAAATCCACAACCGCTCCAGGGCCAGTACTGATTGACAATCTGGTCCCCCCGGGCCATCCACACGCTGACGTCGGGGCTCGACCCCCGATCCACCACCAACACGGCAGCCGTTCGAAACGGCGAGGTCAGAAAGGCGGTCGCCGCGTGAGAGTGGTGATGATCCAGGCGCACCCGCGGAAGGTCGGGCTGGAGCGCGATGTCATTCTCGGCGATCGCGTACGCGGTGACCTCGGCGACACGCCGGCCGTCCATGCCGAGGAGCGCTTGAATCGCCTCGAGGGGCAGTTCGCCCGTGCGCAACCCGGCGCCTCGAACCCGTGTGAGGCGCTCCTGCTCACAAAAGCCACGCAGCTGGCCGCCGACCGAGAGGGCGGCGGCGGCATTGCGATTGGCGCCGCTCACGCCGATCACCACGGAATCGGACGGGTTCGGCCTGCGGCCCCCGGCCCCATCCAGTGGGAGATCGCGCCAAGCTTCGAGGCGCCGCGTCTCGTGCAGCAGCGTGGTCAACAACAGTTCTCCTGGTAGCGCCTGGGCAAGATCGCAAGTTCCTCGCCAAAGCCAGGCATTCGCTGGCCCTCTATCGTATTGAAATAAAATGAGTTACCGGAAAGGCCGGTCGCGGTTCTCGGTTGTGGGCCCATGACGGAGACAAAAGTCCTCGAATCGAGGGCCTTCTCATTCGACGTCCATCTCGCCATCGAACAGATACCAGTTCCGGCTGTCGAGCAGCACCGCTTCCTGCTCCGGCGTGGTTGCCTTCGTGACCATCACGAGCTTGCGCTCGAAACCGTCGCTTGGGACGAAACCAATCCGCCGCAGACGTTCGCCGAATGCGGGGTTGCCCGCATAGTTGACGAGCATCGAGTGGCAGCGCGCGCGACGCATGGCACGCGCGAAATGCAGCAGAAGAAGCTCCGCCGTGTCGTTCATGTCGAGGGAGAAGATGTCGCCGACGAAGATCTTGTTGTCCTGTACCGAGAACGCGACGTAACCGAGTAGATCGGTCGAATCGGCCCGGCTCAAACAGAAAAAGCGATACTTCGTCGTTGTACAGGAGGCGTAGCGCCAGTCGAGATATGCGGCCGTGCGTTCGCCAGTCACCGCGTAGCCGTGCTGAGCCCTCCGCCAAAGGTCGTCGAAGCGGCGGTCGGGTCGATCCACAAACTCCGCACGTCCGGCGCGCCGACTCACGATTCGCAAGGCGTCGGCGGCCGTCAGGCAGGCGTCTACCAGAGCGGCGGCGATCCGCACGAGCCATTCCGACGTGACGTACTCGCGGATTTTGTAAGCGGCCCGCAGCGGCTTCACCCAGGCGCTCGTCGCCGTCAACGGCTTGTATCCCGCGCGTTGCAGAATCGGCAGCGCGCCCTTGTTCGGACAACCGATGAAAAAGGCGAAACGCGACGCTTCGTCGGCAATCAGACGCCGCTGAATCGCGAGCGCAACGCCGGCCAGCCGGTGGGCGCGCGCGACCACGAAGTCGGCTGGCATCCCCGCACTCAGCGTGGCGCCCGCGACGTGGATCGTCCGCGGATAGGTCGAACCGCAGCCAATGACTTCGCCGCGATCCTGATCGATGGCCAGAACGGTTTCAGACGCGCCCGCGGGGTTCTGGAGACTGGACCACCGATAGCGTCGATCCACCACCTCGCCGTGCAGATTGGACAGGTTCTCCTTCCACAATCGGCGGACCGCGTCCCCGTCTTCACCGCTGCCCCGGCGAACGGCGCACAGCATGGCGAATCACTCGCCTTCGGCGAGCTTCGTGATCAACAGAGGCGATAGGTGGAGATACCGCGTGGCTTTTCGCTTCGATTCGATGTCCTGGTACACGTGCTCGACCTGTTGCTCCGTGAGGTTGGCGAGCTGAGCGGTCGCCGACGCCGGGAGTCCCTCGTTCGTGCCGTACAGACAGAGATCCAGCAGCTGGTACGGCACCGAGAAGTAGAACTCCTCCTGGGACTGCGGCAGCGAATAGGTGTCAGTGGTAGGCGGCCTCTGCCGGATCTCGTCCGGGATGCCGAGGAACTCGGCCAGCTGATACACCTGCGTCTTGTACAGATGGGCGATCGGCTTGAGATCGGCGGCGCCGTCGCCGTTCTTCACGAAGAAGCCCTGATCGTATTCGAGGCGATTGGGGGTTCCGATGACGGCGTACTGCAGCCGATCGGCGTGGTAGTACTCCATCATCTTCCGGACGCGCTGTTTGAAATTCGTGGCGGCGACGACCGTTCGGTAGGCATCCGCGCTGAGGCGCCGCTGAAACCGGGTTCCTTCCGGGGATTCGACGACCACCTGAGAGACGCGATAGCTGTCGCCCGGCAGACCCTCCGGCAGAACCACCTTCGACCGATAGCCGGCACCGTACTCCGGAATCGCCGTCCGAATGGCCGCATCGCGGCGCTCGTAGCAGCCGAGCGCGACGAGAGTCGCCGTAATGTCCTCGAGCTCGGTATTGATGCCGAGGTGGTCGGCAATGAGACGGCCGAACGTCAGGCTGTCATCGGAGGAATCGGCCTCGGGCATGAAGAGGCCGAGGACTCGCTGCGGTCCGAGCGCGCGGACCGCGAGTGCCGCAGCGACGCTGCTGTCGATACCTCCCGAGAGCCCCAGGACCACTCCGCGACGCTTGAGCGTCTGGAACACCTGGGTCCGCATGGCCGAGACGATCCGGTCCGTTTCCGCCGCGGCATCGAGCCGCAGCGGTTCAGTCCCGAGCATGAGTGGCTGCGTCACGCGCCGACGCCAGCGGCTTTCAGCTCGGTCTTGCTGATCTTGCCGGTGCTGGTCTTGGGAAGCGCCGCACAAATTTCAACGATCTTCGGCACCATGAAATCCTCGAGGTGCGCGGCGCAATGACGCAGAATGTCCGCGTTCGAGAGCTTGACATCGTCTCTGAGCGTCACGACGGCTTTGACAGCCTGGCCCAGAATCGCGTCCGGAACGCCAACCACGGCCGCCTCGGCAATGCCCGGCAGGCTGTAGAGGACGTTCTCCACTTCTTTGGGGCTCACCTTTTCGCCACGCGTCTTGATGATGTCGTCCTTGCGTCCGACGAAGTACAGGTACCCTTCGGCGTCCATGCGGAACACGTCGCCGGAGTGCAGGACACGCTCGCCCGGCAATGGCCCCGGCTTCAGCACGCGGGCGGTCTCGTCGGGCAGTTCCCAGTAGCCTTTCATCACGTTCGACCCTCTGATGACCAGCTCCCCGGTCCCCTCCTCGATCCGGTTGCCCGCTTCATCGACGATGTACACCTCTTCATTCGGCATGCCTTTGCCGACTGAGTTGGGACGGATGTCGATCTGATCCGGCGGCAGATACGACACGCGCTTGCATTCGGTCAGGCCGTACATCGAATAAATCGTGACGTGCGGAAACAACCGTCTCAAGTCGAGGATGTGCTGCGTTGGCAGAGCGGCTCCCGTATTGGTGATGTAGCGGAGCGATCCGAAGTCGTACTGTCCGAGATCCAGCTGGAGCAGAATCGCCGACATCGTTGGGACGATCGGAAAGCCGGTGACCTTCTCGGAAATCAGCACATCGAGCACGGCATGCGGATACGTGAACGATCGCTCGAGGACGACGGTGGCGCCCACCTTGAACGCCATCAGAACCTGGTACAGGCCGTAATCGAACGAGAGCGGCAGCACGTTCAGGATGATGTCCGCCTCGGTGTTCTCGAGGTACGTCGTGATCGAGGTCGCCGCCGACACCATGTTCAGGTGCGTCAGCATCACGCCCTTCGGGTGTCCGGTCGAACCAGAGGTGTAAATCAGCGCGGCGAGATCCACGTCGATGCATCCGCTGGCGCGGCGTGCGGTCGATTCGGGCTTCGCCGAAAACGAGACGACGCGCTTAGGGGAGGTCGTCGAGTCGCTGCCGTCGCTCCCCACCACGACCAGCGTGCGAAGGTTGGGGGTGGTCTCCCACAGCGCTTTCAGCGAGGCCAGCTTCTTTCGGTCGCAGACCAGCGCGGCCGCCCGCGAATTATTGAGCATGAAGCCGAGCTTGTCCGGTTTGACGGTCGGATTGACCATCATGAACACGGCCCCGGCTTTCAAGGTGGCGAACACCGCGACCACCGCTTCGATGGAGTTGTCCAGATAGATCGCGACCCGGTCGCCCCGCCTGACGCCTTCGCGGCGAAGAACGCTCGCCAGCCGATCGCATTCGGCGTCGATCTCCCGATAGGTCAGCCGCCTGTCGGCGCATACAAGCGCGACTTTGTCGGGTAGCCGAGACGCACTTCGTTCGAGAAAATGTTCAACCTGCAATGGCGGTCCCCTTTACTTGAAGCTTGCCTTCGACGAAGCGCACTACGTTGTCGACCGAATCGAGATTGGCGGGCACCAGTTCCCGGTCCTCGATGTCGATTTGGTACCGCGTTTCGAGAAAGCCGACCAACTCCAATACGCCGGTCGAGTCGATGATGCCGCTGTCGAGAAACGACTCGTCATTGGCCAGTGGATTGTCAGCCTGCCCGAACAGGAAGTTCTCGATCACGAAATGTCGAATCTCGGCCTGAATGGTTTGCATGTGTAAACGTCCTGATGAATCGATGAACCAGAAGCTGCGTCGACAGAATTCCGACGAACGCCATGTTGTCCTTCACGCCGAGCGCCTTGCCGGCGCGGACCTTCGAGACGAGGCGCTCGACCGCGAGAGGATTGAACACGCCATCCTCGCGCAGCCTGTCGGGAGAGAGAAGCTCGCGCACGTAATCGGGCGTGTCGCGCTGCGCATTGAAGAAGCTCTTGGCATCCGGAGCGCGGTACGGCTGCTTTTTTCGTCTGGTGATCGACGAAGGAATCAAGCCGGCCGTCGCGCGCTTGAGGATGTGCTTTTCCTGGAGCGCCTTCATCTTCAGCGATGGAGGAATCGAACTTGCCAGATCCACGACGCGATGGTCCAGGAACGGGAACCGTCCTTCGACCGCGTGGGCCATCGCCATCCGATCGCCTTGAGAGGAAAGGATGTAGCCCGGCAGCAGGTGCGCCGTCTCGAGATACTGGGCCTGAGAAAAGCCGTCCCACGTCGGGTACGCCGCTGGCAGTTGTGCCCTGAGATCGGCAACGGCGTCGTACCGCCCGAGCTGCGCGCGCACTTCATTCGAGTAAAAGAGCTTCAGCCTCGAGGTGAGTCCCCATCGGGGCAGATGCGAAAAGAACGGGTCCCGGCAGTCGTCCGCCGTCACTCGAAAGAACGCCTGCAGATAAGCGGGCGGCTGCGCCTGGATGTTCTCCATGTACGGATACAGCCTGCGGAGCAACCTCGGCCGCACCGTCGATTCTGGAAACGCGCTCCAGAATCGTCGAATCTTCGCCTCTTTGAAAATGTCGTAGCCGCCAAGCATCTCGTCCGCGCCCTCGCCTGTGACCACGACCTTGTAGCCGCGATCGCGCACCAGCCGAGACAGCAGGAACATCGGGGCCGCCGCGGTACGGAGTACCGGTTTTTCGGTGTGCCAGACGACGTCGGGAAACGCCCGGGCGATATCGTCGCCGGTGCAGTGGAACGTCTCGTGTTCGGTGTCCAGCCGCTCGATCGCCTCGCGCTGATACCGGCTCTCGTCGAATTCGGCGTCTTCGAACGTCACCGAAAACGTACGGACTGGCGTCGTCGTGAAGCGTTTCACCAGCGCCGTTGTCACCGTCGAATCGAGGCCTCCGCTGAGGTACGCCCCGACAGGGACGTCGGCGCGGAGTCGGATGCGCGTGGCGTCGATCAGCAAGTCCAGAAGACGATCGGCGTGCTGCTGATCGGTCAACGTCTCACGCGATTGGTAATCCGGCCGCCAATAGCACGAGAGTCGCGACTGACCCCCCGAGACCATCAGCGAATGGCCCGGTGGAATCTCCGACACGCCCGCAAACATCGTTCGCGGCGTCAGCGGCGTCCAGAAGGTGAAGAACTGGTCGAGGCCCTCGAGGTCGACGGCTCGTGACACTTCCGGATTCTCGAACAGGGCCTTGATTTCCGACGCGAACGCGAAGGTGTGGCCGGCAAACGTCGTATAGAACAGCGGACGCACGCCCAGCCGATCGCGCGAAAGAAACAACCGGCGGCGGTTCACGTCCCAAATCGCAAACGCCCACTGGCCGTTGAGCCGTTGGACGCAGTCCTCGCCGTACTCCTCGAAGAGATGCAGGATCACTTCGGTATCGGAACGCGTCGCAAATCGATGGCCGCGGGAAATCAGCTCGGCACGCAGCTCCACGTAGTTGAAGATCTCGCCGTTGAATGTGATCCAGAGCGTCTCGTCCTCGTTCGACATCGGCTGGAGACCGCCCGCCACATCGATGATGCTTAGACGCCGGTGGGCCAGACCGATTCGACCGTCAACATAGAGACCGCGATCGTCGGGGCCTCGATGGCTGAGAGCCGACGACATCCGCTCGACCCGCTCGGGGTCAATCGGCGCGTCGTCGAAATTCAGCAAACCGGCAATGCCGCACATTCGAAGGTCCCTCAGTTCCGCCCTGGAGGCGCGCGAGACAGTCGGGGAGACGTCGGCCTGCCGCTGTCGAGTCGAAGCTGAGCAAAGATCCTACCTGCGGCGAGCCAGTCGAATAAATTCAACAACCTCTTGAGGACAAATGGGTTGTGAGTCGGATAAGGGTACGTGGGCCCGGTCCGGAGCGGCAGATATCACCCGCTCGAGCGACTTTTGGGATCGATCGAACGATATTTTGGCCCTCCGCGTGGAGACATCGACGTAAGTGTTTAGAGCACAAACTCTTCCCGACAGTCGGCCTCACCGCGGCCTCGGTTTGCGCCGCTGGTCAGCCCGACGATGCTCCGGGATCGCGTGTCCGGGAGCACTAAGTCAGCCCTTCGGACGACATCCGGCCCTGCCACAAACCCTGCTCCCTCGCGACCGGATGGCGTGGTCCTTGCCTGAGCAGTTCATCACCCATGGCCCGCCGTTCAACGAGTCAGCAGGACAACCGGATTCGCGTCGCGCACGTGGCCGCGAGGCTGCCGGTGGGCGGCATGGAGAGAATTGTCGAAAACCTGGTGTGCGGGTTACCGGGCGATGCGTTCGATTCGTCGGTGTGGTGCCTCGAGGATCCCGATATTCTCGGCCGCGAGTTGATCTCGCGGGGATGGCCCGTGAGCAACCTTCAGCGGAGTCGCCGGCGGGACCTTGGCCTCGTCCGCCGCATCGCCGATCTCGTCAGATGCCAGCGGCCCGACGTCGTCCATTGTCACGACGAACTGAGCTGGTTCTACGGGACGCTCGGCGTCAAACTCGGCGGCTTTGCCAAGATCGTCGTGACTCTGCACGGGCGGCGCGGGAACATGTCGCGTCGCCACGTCATCGAGCAGCGGCTGCTCGCCTCTTTGGCGTCCGCGGTCATCAGCGTCTCCCATTTCCTTCGCGATCAGGCGATTGCCGAAGGCGACATGCCGTCCGCCAAGCTTCGAGTGATCCGGAATGGCGTGGGCGTCGATACGACTCCGGCATCCGCAGAACGAAGACGGCGTGCGCGCTTCCTGCTCGGCCTTGGCGACATGGACGTCGTCATCGGATCGGTCGGCGAACTGTCGGCCGTCAAGAACCTCGATCTGCTGATCGAATCTGCGCTGGAGGCGTCGGCGGCCATCCCGTCTCTCCGCGTCGTGCTGATTGGGGAAGGCGCCGAGCGCGCCAGACTCTCGGATAAGGTGGCGGCCCTCGGGGCGTCGAACCTCGTTTCCTTTGCAGGCTGCAGACGCGACGTCCCGGACATCCTGCCGGCGCTCGACATGTACGTCTGCAGTTCGCACTACGAGGGCATTTCCCTTAGCATCCTGGAAGCGATGGCGGCAGAACGGCCGGTCATTGCCACCGCCGTCGGCGGCAATCCCGAGATCGTTCAGCACGGGAATACGGGGTGGCTCGTCCGCCGTGACGATCGCACCGCGATGTCGAACGCGATCGTTGAACTCTGGCGGGACGGGGACAAGCGCCGCCTCCTGGGACGACAAGCCAGGCAGTATGTTCGACTGGGATTCAGTGTCGATCGGATGGTTCGCGATTACGCCGAGCTCTATCGGTCGCTGCTCGCCCGATCGGCGCCGCGTCGAGGACCGGTCGAGGTCGGCCGTCCCGTCCTTTCCTCGGAAACTCACCTCTGAGGCTGGAAAGCCGCCGACACCGGTCCTTCCCGACTCGGACTTCCTTTTCGTCCAAGGAAGAACGCGCCGCTGTGAATCACCCCGGCCATCGAGTAGTGGTTCAGGACGCGGTCGAGGTACTTCAACGGCCAGAAACACCACTGAAACACGTCGACCAGGATGTGATACAGCCATTTCCGATTGAAGCAGCAGACGATCGCACAAAAGTAGGTCAGCATGTCCGCGATCGTCGACGCCGGTCCGCGATTGAAGCCACTCTGAACCGGTTCGAACTGGTCGCATAGGATCAGCAGGCCGTCGGAAGAGATGCGGAAGTAATCGAATGGATCGGCGGCGAGCCGGTAGACGAACGCGACGCTGATGTACACCATTCCGCCCGGCTTGAGGATGCGGTGCATTTCAGAGATGGCTTTCTTCGGATCCGCGCAGTACATCAGGACGCTGCTGCAGATCACGCGATCGATCGAACTCGATCGCACCGGAAGCGAGTGGGCATCGGCCACCAGGTCGACCCCAGGTCCAGGAAACAGATCGAGCGTCACGTAGCGGACGCCTTCTCTCAGCGATCGTCTTCCGCGATCGTCCTTGGCGCCTACATCGAGCACGACTGCTTGGCTCGGGAGGTCCTGCAGGATGTCATATTGCAACTGACCGGTCGCGAGATTGGTGGATGGAGGCCGGGGCAGCGCTCGATAGACGCGATGTATCCAGTCCGATCTCAACGGGTCGTGCGGGTCCAGGCAGCCTGTTGACCGCCGCTGGCTCCCCTCCACAGGCCCGCCAGGGCGGCGCCGTTGACCACGCAGAAGTAATACGGCACGCTGCTCCATGAGACCCGTCGAACACCAAGCACGTTCGTCGCGTACAGAATCGCCGCGGCGTAAAAGAGTCCCTGTCCAAGCAAGGCGAGCCGGTACAGTCCCTCAGCCGCCAGAGCTCCGGACGACACGACCGCGAGCACCAAGAAGCAAGGCAACAGCCAGCGCAGCAGCTTGTGGGAGAGATAGCACCACAGCAGCAGCGGCTGCCCGATTCCCGGAACGCCTTCGCCAAGCTTCAGGGCCTGGATGCCGCCGGCGACGATTCGAACCTTCCGACGGAACTCTTCCCTCGTCGACAGCGTGCCCTGCTCGATGGCGACCGCCTCAGGGTCGTACAACACGCGGCCACCGAGCTTCGCGACGGTCATGGAGATGACGAAATCGTCGACGACAATCTGTCTGGGAGGCGGTCTGAAGAACTCCCGCTTGACGGCGTACATGGCGCCGTCGGCTCCGATGATCGAACCGGCACGACTCTCCTGCCGTTGCAGCCACCGCTCGTACCGGTAATACAGGCCTTCGGAGGCCGCGTACGCGTCTGCGGAATCCACGAGCCGGACGTCGCCGCTGACCGCGCCGACTGTGGGATCGATGAAGTGACGTGCCAGCTTCCTGAGCGCGTCGGGCCGGTACATGGTGTTGGCATCCGACAACACCACGACGCTGCCGCTGGTCTGCGGCACGACGATATTGAGCGCGCGCGTCTTGCCGCCGCGGGGCGTGACTTCGTACAGCACGACGCCGCGATTGGCATAGCTGCGGGCGATGGCATTGGTGCGATCCGTTGAACCGTCCGACGCGACCACGATCTGCAATCGATCGGCGGGATAGTCCAACTGAAGCGCGTTGTCCAGTTTTTCCGCCAGCACCTCTTCCTCGTTGTGCGCGGCGATGACGAGGGAAATCGTCGGCGTGTAGGCGTCGTCGCGCTTGGTGGGGCGCGCCCGCAGGCCCGCGATGAACAGCGCGAGCGGATAGCCGAAGTAGACGTAGATCGGGACGGCGACGGCGAGCCAGAAGATCAGGCGCATGCCCGCCGGCCCTCGCCAACCAGACTTACCACGCGCGCGGCATTGTGCAGCCAGGTTCTCCGCGTCAGGATCGTCGTCCGGGCTGTTCGAGCAAGTTTCTCCCGCCGATCTTTGTCTTCGACCAGCGAATCCAGTACCACGGTCAGGTCGTCGACGTCATCCGGACGGAACAGCACTCCGTCGACGCCGTCGACAATGAGGTCGGCCAGGTTCGGCATGCGCGGGGCGACCACGGCCATGCCTGTTGCCATGTACTCCGGCACCTTCATCGGGGAGGCATAAAACGTGGCCCGCGGGCTCAGACCAATGTCGAAGGCCGCCAGATAGCGCGGGATTTCGCGATGGGCGACCCGCCCTGTGAAGATCACCTGCCGCTCCAGCCCCCGGAGAACTGACAGAGCACGAAGGGTGTTCACGCTCGGTCCATCACCGACGATCAGGACTTTCACGCGCGACCGCTCGCGCAGCTGAGCGACCGCCTCGATCAGCACGTCGACGCCGTGCCAGGGACGCAGAATGCCCGAGAAGCCCACGACGACGTCGTCGGGCTCGATGGCCAGTTGAGCCCGCAGCGCGGCCCGCACTTCGGGGTCCGGTCGAAACACGTCTGAGTCGGCGCCATTCGGCAATACGACGATACGCTCGGCGGGGACGCCCTCGCCCACCAGATGCTCCTTCAACGGCGTCGACACGACCACGACGACGTGTGCGTTCGAGCACACGTGGCGCTCGCATCGCCTCGCCAGCCGCTTGAGGCTCAGAGTCTCGTATGCCGCACGCTCGTAGGCGAGTGGAGCGTTGACCTCGAGGATCATCGGAATGCCGGCGCGTCTCGACGCGGTCAGGCCCGCCATGTTGAACAGGGTGTAGCGCTCGTACAGCAAGTCGGGCTTGAATGTCTCCGCCTCCTGGAGCAGCATGCGCGCGCCGAAGAGGTTGTAACCGACTTCCATCGCTTCATAAATGAGGCGAGGCGTGCACCGGGTCACCCAGCCGAGCGCTCTGGTTCGTCCTGTGGAGACATTCGTCCGCTCTCCGATGACCGAGGCGACCTTGACGTCGTGACCGAGGCGCCTGAGCGCGTCGACCATCGACGACACGTGGATGCCCTCCGCCCCGTCCCCCAGCGTCCGATGGTGGTAAAGAATCCTCATCGCCATGCCCCGATCGACGATCGCTCGACGAGAGTGGTCAAATGATCGTGGCACTCCTGCGCGACCACGTCCCAGGTGCGCCGGCCCGCCTCCGACGCAATCTGCCAGCGATTCCACGTCTTGGTCAGACCGTGTTCGAGCATCGCCGCCATGGCCCGCGGTTCGGCCGGGCCGAGCAGGCCAAGATCCGGGCTCGACACGATCTGCGAATTGCCGCCGACCGGCGTCGTCACGCACGGGAGACCGCACGAAAGCGCTTCGTAGAGCACGTTAGCCGACCCCTCTCTGGACGTGGGCAGACAGAACAGGTCCGACGCGCTGTACCAGTCAACGACGGTCGTCGGAGACTGAGGCCCGGCGAGGAGCACCCGGTCCGCGACGCCGAATCGCTCGGCCGTCTGGCGAATCGCCGCCGTCGCATCCGACTCGTGATCTGGCGCCCCGACAATGACGACGCGCGCGTCGGGAAAGCTGTCGCGGAGCAGCGCTATCGCCTCGACCAGGATGGGGAATCCTTTCGATGTGTGCAGTCGGCCGACCGACAGGATAATCCGCTGGTCGTCGGTGAGTCCGAGACGATGGCGGGCCGCACTTCGGCTCGTCCTGCGGAATCGCGTGGAATCGATCCCGTTGGGCACCACGGCCACTCGCGTGCTCCAGGGCACCAATCGCTCGACCGCATGCTTCAGGTCGTTCGAGAGGGCGATCACGAGACCGGCCCCCCCAATGGCATGTCGAATCATCTGCCGGCGACCGAACTCCTCCGCGAAGACGTTGATATCGTCGCCCCGCACCGTGACGGCCACCGGCACTCGAAGCAGACGTCCCAGCATGACCGCCGCCAGACCGTCGGGATACATCCAATGCGCGTCAATCACGTCGAAAGGAAAGCGCTGATGCAGCGCGCGCAGATGCGACGCGCAACTCGCCGCCATCAGCGGGCCGTCGGTCATCTTGAGCACTTTCGGAACGACGACATACCGCGGATGGACGACCGAAAGACCGTCCTGATTCTCCTCGCGGGGGATCTGGGAATAGCGGTAGTACCGCTCGGGAATCCGGCGCGAGGACGGCGCCCACGGGACGGGCGCGACGACGCGGAGATCGCACAGACGCGACAGTGCTTTGATGCGTTCACGGACGAAAAGACCGTGCAGCGGCTGTTCACCGTTGGGAAACAGGCTGGTGAAGGTGAGCACGCGCAGGGGCCGCCGTGGTGTCGGGGCCTCGAACGGGTCCAATTCGCGGATGTCGGCCTGCCCGAACTCCGCGGTGAGCGCATCGGCACAGGGGTTCACGCGGACGGTCTCTCCGGCTGACGACTCGCCACGGCGTTCACCCAATCGTGGACGCCCGTGACGCGGCTGAGGAAGACCCGCAAGTCGCGGGACGAGGGAATCGAAATACGCGGCAGCCCGTAGGCGTCGGCGGCGGCGGTCACAAACCCCGGCAGTTGCGTGAACGCGCAGTCGTAGCCGGCTGCCTTGACGGCTGCCTGATCGGATGGCCTGAAGTCGGACCGTTCGCCGTTGGGATAGCTGAAGCACCAGCAGCGTTTCCCCGTTTCCATCTCGATCCGCTCGCGACTGGCCACGAGCTCATGACGGACTTCGTCGAGTGACGCCCTCGACAGGATCTGATGGGACATCGTGTGCGAGCCAATCGTCATGCCCGCGGCGGCCATCTCACGAACGTGATCCCAGTTCATCGGTTCGCAGCTGCGCCCTGCCTCCTGTTCGGCCACCAGACGCCCGAAGGTGTTCTCGAGCGCGTCGAGCATCCACTCGCGGCGGTCTTTCGACACGTTCTTGATCCAGGCCCGCAACTGATCCCCGCTGCCGAACTCGGAGGAGAACGCGTGCGCGCGGGACCACTCGGCGATCTCGTGGTGGGGAACGACCCGCAGAATCGCGTCGAGTCGATCGAACCACAGATAGGCATCGGCCCGGCCGACGAAGTCCGCCGTGAGGAAGAACGCCGCGGTGGCGCCGAAGCGCCGAAGGATGGAAAGCGCTTCGGCGTAGTTGTTGCGGTATCCGTCGTCGAATGTGAGAAACACCGAGTTCGGCGGAAGCGGTCGCCGCTCCACGAGGAAGGCCCGAACCTCGTCGCCTGTCGCCACGTGGTAATGGCGCACGAGGTAGTCGACCTGACGCTCGAATTCGTCCGCGAACACGACGTTCTCGAGCCGCGACGGCTGGGTGCCCGTACTGAGCACCTGATGGTAGGTTAGAACGGCGATGGAATCGCGCCGAATTCGGCGCGCAAAGCTGAACACGCCGGCCGCGCCAAGCACGAACAACGCCGCATGTTTGCCGCCGCGTCGCATTCTCTCGATCGGCGTTCGCGTCCGGGCCATCGCGGCACTCACGCGAGGCTGACCTGTTGGCACTCGCGCGCCTGGCAAGGCGCCTGTGGCACGCTCGCAAGCGGCCGGCCGGATCGAGCCAGCTCGAGAATGGCATCCGCCAGCGCTTCCGGCGCGTGCCGAATTTTCTTGCCGTCATTTTGCCAGGCCAGATCGCGCTCGACGACGAGGCTCGGACAGCCGGGGGACATCGACGGGTTGCTGCGCCGCACCGGCATGGAGCCTCTCGATGCGTAGTCGGCCGCCACCGCCGGACTGATCGACCGACGATTGACCAGGACATAGTCGAACAAGTCGAGACCCACGTGATCTCGAATCACGGACAAATGATCGTGAAGGCTGAAGCCGTCCGTCTCGCCCGGTTCCGTCATGAGGTTCGCCACGTAGATCCGCACGGCCTTGACGCCGGACAGTGTCGACGCGATGCCTCCAACGAGCAGGTTCGGCAGAATGCTGGTGTAGAGGCTTCCGGGTCCAACCACGATGACGTCGGCGTTGATCAGCGCCCGGATCGTTTCAGGCAGCGGTCTGACCGCATGCTCGAGCCGCAAGCGTGCGATGCGCCCTCGTCGAGCGGCGATCGCGGTTTCGCCGTGCAGCAGTTCGCCGTTCGCAAATTCGGCACTGAGCGTGACGTTGTCGGCCGTCGACGGCAGAACCAAACCGCGCAACTGCAGCAGAGCGCCGAGCCGCTCGACGGCCACCTGGAACTGGCCCGTCATCTCGGTGAGGGCAGCGAGAAGGAGGTTCCCGACCGGATGACCCTTGAGATCGCCGTTCCCGGCAAAGCGATACTGCAACAGGTCCGCAAAAGGCGAATCCTCGGGCGCGAGCGCCGCCAGACAGTTGCGGATGTCGCCCGGGGGCAGCATGCCGAGCTCCCGACGAAGCCGCCCGGAGCTGCCACCATCATCGGTGACCGTGACAACGGCCGTGAGGTGGTCGCACGATGGTCCGGCCTCCCCCACACCGATGCCGAGCGCCCGGCTGAGGCCCCGCAACACGGAGGGTAGACCCGTCCCCCCTCCGATCGCGACAATGCGCGGCCAAGACACCGCTGGCGTTGGCGGTGGCGTGTCGAAGACAGACTTGTCTCTGGTGCGACTTACCGGGGTCAACATATCGGGTTGTTGTCGAGCCTCATCGTCCGCAAGACAGGTGCCACACCAAAAACGAGAGGAGACTCGTTTCCAGCCCCCGGACGAGAGATTAGTCGGCTGCCCCACTGAAGAAAGTCACCGAAATCGAAGAGAACTCGCGGACGGGCCCGGTCAACGGCTAAATCCTCGAACCGGCGACGGGACGCGGAGGCTGGGGGCGCGGTCTCACGTCCCTGACAGACGGGAGAGAACGTAGACCGGCGGCGGGCGCGATCGCGGGCTCGGGCGTCATTGCGGTCTCGCGAGGCCCGGACGCCCATCGTTCGCACTGCGCACTGAGCACCGCCAGCATCGCGACCAGCCACAGGGCCACTTCGACCCGAATCAGATTGACGAATATTCCCGACACGATATATGCGGCGAGGCCTGCGCCGAGCGCCGCGCGCAACCCTCCCAAGGTCGGCGGAAGGCCGCGTGTGTCGAGGCTTCGGAGCTGCCACAGCTTTGCGGCCGCCCAGAACATGAGACCTCCGAACAACAGCGCGCCCGGTAGTCCTTCGTCGACAAGGATCCCCAGGAATGTGTTGTGCGCACCGCGCTCGGCGCCGTACTTCCCATTCGTCATCAATTCCGTTGGCATGTACAGCGGACTGAGCGCGTCGTTTCCGCGGTGACCGGCTCCAAACGGGTGATCCAGGAACATCCGCCAATTGGCTTCGGCGACGATCAATCGCGATGCCGCGCTCGCGTCCATTTCCGCCTGCTCGGTCACCTTGATGGTCGCGGCCCTCGACCAGAACAGTTCGTCTTGCGCCAGCATCAGGAGGAGAACGACACCCAGGATGCCGCAGCCCATCGCCACAACGCGACGCTGCCTTGGCACAAGGAGCAACGCCGCGACGGCTGCCGCGGTCAAACCCAGAATTGCGCTCCGGCTCGCGGTGAGAATGATGCCGTTGAGAATGAATGGCACGACCGCGAACGCGACGAGCCGCTTCAGCCCCTTTGAGGTCAGGAACAGGAACCCGGCCATCGCCAGACCAGTCGTCAGGTGGAAGCCGATCATGTTCGAGTCGTCGACAGAAGGTTCGAGCACCAGCTCGAACCTGCCATGCACCTGCGTGGTGTACGCAATCCACGACCACAGAAAACAGCCGAGCACGTGCCCCCACACGAACCAGCTGAGCGATCCTTCGGTCTGCAGCAATTGATAGATGACGACGCAGAGCAGGCTGTACTTTGTGAACAGAATCGCGCCGTCGATATGCGAGACCGGCCGTGTCGCCCAAAACGTCTGGATCCACATCCACGCGCAGAACATGACAAGGAGCCGCAGCCCCCACGAGGAATACCATGGCGGAAGTGGCACGCTCGCTTCCTGGACCACGGGCTCTGGCGGCGCTGCCGGCACACTGCGGCTACCGGTTGACGGCGGTCGAACGATGCGGGCCGGGCTACTTGACATGAACGCGTGAGGAGGGCGACGCAGGCTCGCGGTGAACGGCAATCGCAAGCATCGTGACTATCGCCGCAATGAGCGACCAGCGGACGTCGGGCAACTGTTCGCCCCACCATCGGGAAGGCGGATGGTTGTAAAACACCCACAGATAGGCGAACAGCCCGTACCTGGGATGGCGGACAAACGCCAGTACCAGGCCGATGGCGTACACTCCCAGAAAGCCGAGAGCGGTGATGCTCATCGATCCGACTCTACTTTCGCGCGACGATCGTGACACCCAGGAGTTGTCGGACCACGGGTGCGTCGGCAATCGGCGCACGCAGTGAACGGGGCAACCGGGAGATCGCTCGCTCGAGCGCGCCAATCGGACCTGGAGCCACCCGCAGAAATCGCCCCTTCGTGCCGCAGAGAAGCCGAATCGAAGAAAACCCAGCCTGCCGCAGCAGATCCCCGAGCTCCCAGGACGTGTATTCCTTCATATGAAAGCCCGTCGCCTCGGAATCGAAGTATTTCGAGATGTCGTGCGGGCCGCTCAGGCGATTCGGCGTGACGCAGAGATAGACGCCGCCGGGTTTGAGCGCGCGGTACACGTTCTCGAGGTGTTCGCACGCGTCCACTGGATGCAGATGTTCGACCAACTGGTAGCTGAATGCGACGTCGACCTTTCCTGCCGGCACCGGGATGTTCGCGCCGTCGCAGATAATCAGCTCGAAATTCCGGGGGAACGACTGATTCTTGGTGATCTCCGCCGAGACATCGACGGCATACACATGCCGGCTGCGTTGAGCGACCTGCAATGAGAGGCTGCAGTCGCCCGGTCCGATCTCCATGAAGACCGAGTCCTGTCGGAGGAAGCGGTTCAACAGCCGCAGACGCGTGGCGACCGCTTCGGCCTGCTCGGTCGGGTTCGCCTTCCGCGTGAGCTGTGGGTGGTCCGGAACCTGTCGAAAGAGCTCGTCGTACACGCTGCTGTAGAGCTCTCTGCGGTCGGCCTTCGACGCGCGCCGCAGTCGGTCGGCCAGCTCCCGCTCTGCGAGATAGTGATGACGAAGGCGTTCGGGGGTGCGTACCCCCTGCGACGAAACAGCTGCTTGTGCCATGAGGGTTTGGCTGGGAACGCTGCAAGAGCTCGGCCACGAACCATGACGACGAGTGAGACGTCTCGCCCCTGAAGGGACAGCCGCCGACGAAGAAGTCATCCGCCGCGGCGACTAATGTCATCGCTCGGGCGCTTCACGATCGCGTGGCCGTGCGCGGCGTCGCCGCCCGCGCTTCGGGGCCAGAAACCGTTCGCTATTGGATGTGGAGACCGCTGGGTGCCGCGGGGGCTGAACCGCCGGTCGACGTCAGCGGGATGGCGATTTGGCGGAACAACGTCGAATTCTGCGGCTTGATGGCGATGTAGATGATTTTCTTGCCCGTGACGTTGATTGCTGTCGTCTCCCAGGACATGAGGTTGTATCCGCCAAACCCTGGAGGAGTAATGAGCCCGCCCGGTGCCGCGATCGCATTCTGCCAACCGGTGCGAAACACGTCGTCGAAGGAGTACCGCACCTCGTGCTTCACCGAATTTTCGTTCTTGTTCCGATTCCAGCCGACGCGTACCTTGTTGCTGGACGGAATGTAGACGCCGTTCAAACTGTAGATCTGATCGACGTTCTCGGGATTGGTCTCTTTGTACAGCTCGAACCCATCGAAATAGAAGTCGGCCGGCACGGAAGTCATGGCGCCCTGGGCGTCAAAATAGAAGCGCGTCAGACCATCGAAATAATTGTAGCCAGCCTGGCCTGTCGGATAGAGCAGATTGCCGTTTTCCAGATCGCCGGGATCGTTCCGCCTGTGGCTGGGATGGGTGTCGATGATCACCTGGTGCCACTCCCCGGTGTACGGAATGTTGAGGTAGTGGTAATAGTGATCGCCGCCGACCTCCGCGCTGGAGCCGTCCCCGGTCGCGCCCTCGATATAGGTGCCGAACTGTATGTTGTCCAGGCCGGGGGTAGTCGCCGCGATGAATGTCGATGGAACCTTCACCCAGAATCGCATCCGGTTGAACGTGTCCGTGCGCCAGTCAGAAGCCGGCAGAATGTACTCACGCATGCGGTGCCACTTTGATCCGTCATTCGGATAGAAACTCATGTAGATGTTTCCCCCCGTGACGGTGATCTTGAGACTCTTCGTCCCGTCGTGCACGGTCGTGCTCGAAATGCTCGCGCTTCCAGGATCGGGCCCTTCGTCGGGATCGCTGGGGTACTGATTCCACAGCAGCTTGAACTGCTGCTGTGACTGACCGGGTTGCACGATTCGGATCGATCCGGATTCGAAATCGTCGAGCAGCGCCCTTCCCGGATCGGTGCGTACTTCGACAACGAAGACACCCACCACCGCGACGAACGCCAGCAAGAGGATTCCGGCACGCCTCCGGGTCATGACCGTTTCACTTTTCTGCGACGGGTCGTGGACGCGCCATAGCATGAGCGTTCATTGTAACGGCACGTCCGCGCCCGAGCCCCAGGAAACTTCCACGTAACCCACGTAGTTATTGCTCGAGTACGAGATGTACCAATCGCCGGTTGAAGGTCGATAGACCACGTAGTCGGCGCGGCCGTCGCCGTCGAAATCGCCGACGACGGGAAGATCTCCAGGCTCGCCCCATTTCGCGGATGCATAAGTCAAGTTGAACAGGCTCGACTTCAGGACGTACCAAACACCCGTCGAAGGCCGATACACCGCGAGATCGGTCTTGCCATCTCCGTCGTAGTCACCTTTGACCGGCACATCGCTGCCGGACCCCCACACGGTGGAGACGTAGGTCGCGTTGTTCGTGCTCGATTGCTTGATATACCAGGTGCCGCTCGACGGTCGGTAGACCGCCAAGTCGGTCTTCCCGTCGCCATCGTAGTCGCCCGGCACCGGAGTATCGCCATTGACGCCCCACACAGTGGCAGAGTAGGTCGCGTTGTTCGTACTCGACTGCAGCACGTACCACGTGCCGGTTGACGGACGGTACACGGCCAGGTCGGCCTTGCCATCGCCGTCATAGTCGCCAGGCACAGGAATGTCGCCGACAACGACGCCCCACACGATTGAGAGGTAGGTCGACCCGTGGGTGCTCGATGGTCGGACGTACCACGTGCCGGTCGAAGGCCTGAAGACCGCGAGGTCTGTCTTGCCGTCTCCATCGTAATCAGCCGGGACCGGGGTGTCGCCGGGTGCGCCCCACAGCGTCTCTGTGTAGCCCGAGTTGCCCGTGCTGGACTGCTTGGCGTACCAGATGCCGGTCGACGGGCGATAAACAGCGACGTCGGTCTTCCCGTCGCCGTCAAAGTCGCTGTTGGTCGCTTCGTTCGTGATCGTCCAGGTAAAGACTCGACTGTCGGAAAGGTTCCCATCGGACACTGAGACGGTCACTGTGTACACACCGGCCGTCGTCGCGAGCGTTCCAGTGATGCGGCCGTTCGCCGCACCAATGGTGAGCGACGCCGGCAATCCCGTCGCGCTGTACGTGAGCGCATCGCCGTCCGGATCCGTGGCGGACAATTGCACCCAGACCACGGCGGTCTTCGTGCTCGTCTGGTTCCCCGGCGCCGCCAGCGTCGGCGCACGATTCATCTCGGTCACCGTCCAGGTAAACGTCTGGCTCGCCGTCAGCGTTCCATCCGACACCGT